>Ga0268299_1000925_pt1 | contig 68898 bp, 69 predicted proteins | sample NOBtaG_FD_193484 | JGI IMG/M metagenome (GOLD analysis project Ga0268299, IMG submission 193484) | Activated sludge microbial communities from bioreactor in Nijmegen, Gelderland, Netherland - NOB reactor | ecosystem: Engineered > Bioreactor > Aerobic > Activated sludge | place: Netherlands... | reverse complement strand
CGGTGGCGAGCTGGATCTACACGCTCGACCGCGACATCTGGATCGCCGGCATCGCGGGCGTGCTGATGAGCGTGGTGTTCAATTACTCGGTGACGAAGGTCTTCACATGGCGGTAAGCGCAGAACTCGAAATCAGGCTCCGCCGCGTCGGTGGCGTCGGGCCGAACACCAAATGGGATTGGTCGCTCATCGACGCCCAGGGCAATGTGGTGAAGAAGGGCTCCGCGCTCGGCGAGGAGGCCAAGGCCTTCGCGACCGCGAGGAAGGCCCGCGAAAAGCTGGCGCAGGGTTAGGCAGCCCGGCAACTAGGCCGTCCGCTTGGTGTCCATCTCGGCCCAGGCCTGGCGCTTGCGATAGATCGTCGAGGGGCTGAGCTCGAGCGCAGCGGCGGCGAGCGCCACATTGCCGGCGAACTGCTGGATGGCGTCCTCGATGATGCGCTGCTCCTGGCGCCACATGGGCATCACCAGGTCGCGCATATTGGGGATGCTCGGGGGCGCCAGCTCCACGATCGTGGCGGTCTCCGGCTCCGGGCAGTTGCGGGTGAGGCATCGCGTCTTGCCGTGGCGGCGAGCGAGTTCGCCGATCAGCTTGGTCAGCGCCGCGCCGGAAATGGCCTTGCCGATGCAGTCATGGGCGCCGGCCCGCATGGCGGCGAGCGCCACCGAGATGCCGGCGTCTTCCGACAGGATGATGAGAAGCGCTCCCGAGGCGGCGCGGGCGAGCCGGTTGATCCGCTCGTCGGTCTCGGCGCCCAGGTCGCCGATGGCTTCGAGGTCGGCGAGCACGGCGTCGAACGCCGAATTGCGCATCAGCTCGACCGCGGGGCGGCCAGCCGTGACATCGACCATCACAGGTGTCTGCGGGAACTCCTCGGCCAGCGACGGCGCGAGACGCTGTTGCAGGTCGCGGCGGCTTTCGATCAGCAGCAGCCGGGCGGGAAGTTCGGTGTCGATGATGCTCGTATCCGGCATGGGATTCGGGCCTGTTGCCTTACGCTTGACTCGTCGAGCAATGTTGGCGGGTTAGGGTAAATATTCCGTTTTGACCGTCCCGGCCCGCGCCCTATGCTGGCCGCACACCACGCGAATCTCACCCAGGGAAGCGGCAGCCTTGCAGGCCCTCGTCTATGTCTTCATTGCGCTTTCCGCGCTTGGCGTGGCCGCCGCCGCCTATTTCGGACTGACATTCACCCCTATCGAGGCGGTGACGATTGCGGTCGCCTTCGGCTGCCTCGCGGTGCTGCTCGTCGAACGGCAGATCCGCCGAAGGGCGGAGCAAAGGCTCGAAAAGGCGGTGGAAGATCTGTCGCGACTGCTGTCGACGGATGCGCAGGCGGGCTCGGTGCTGAGCCAGCGCGTCAATGCGCTCACCGAGGTGCGCCCGGGACCGCGCCTCACCGCGATCGAATCCGATCTGGCCGTGCTCGGCGCGGTGGTGCGGCAGGTGACCGAGACGGTGGCCGAACTCGAGGAACGCCGCCGCATCGGCGACGAGGAAAGATCGCCGCCGCTGCCGACCGAGCCCGATCCCGACAGCATGCCCGAGCCGGTGATCCCGCTCGAAATGCTGCGCCAGGCGGTGGAGGACAAGCGCATCGTCTTCCACATCGAGCCGATCGTGACGCTGCCGCAACGCAAGCCGCATTCCTACGACCTCGTGCCGCGCCTGGTGCTGGAGGACGGCGAACTGGCCGACCGGCCCGACTTCATGCCGCGCCATGGCGGCGAGGACGTCGTGGCGCGGCTCGAGGCCGACGGCGTCGACGAGGCGGTGGTGATCGCCCGGCGCTCGCGCACCACGGGCGCCCCGATTACGCTGCATGTGCCGCTGTCGCGGGCGACGCTGGGGAGCGCCAAGGCGGTGGACCTGATCCTCGCCGCGCTCGACGCCAACCGCGCCATCGCGCCGTCGCTGCTGTTCGTCATCGCGCAGAACGAGTTCAAGGCGTCGTCGGCCAAGGAGCGCGCGTCGCTCGCGGCGATCGGCAAGATGGGCGTCGGCCTGTCGATGAGCGGCGCTACCTCGCTGCGCGTCGACTATGCCGAGCTGCAGGGGCTGGGTTTCAAGGCGCTGCGCGTCGACGCCACGCGGTTCCTGCGTTCGCCCGAGACCTTCACCGACTTCCACGCGCAGGACATCGCCTCCTATGGCCGCCGCTTCGGCATTGACCTGGTGGCGACGGGGATCATCGACGAGCAGCAATTGCTGCAGGTGTTCGAGGACGGCGTGACGCTGGTGCAGGGGCCGCATATCGCCGGCCCCGGTCCGGTGCGGCCCGACCTGCAACTGGATCGCCCGGCGCAGATCGCCCGCGCAGGAGTGTAGCCGTGTCGACGCTGTCCGAAATCGCCGGCAATTACGACGCCGTGCTCTCCGATGTGTGGGGCGTGGTGCACAACGGCATTGCGGCGCATCCGAGCGCTGTCGACGCGCTGCTGCGCTTCCGCCAGGGCGGGGGCAGGGTGGTGCTGATCACCAATGCGCCGCGTCCGTCGCCGCCCATCGTCGACATGCTCGACCGGCTCCATGTGCCGCGCGACGCCTATGATTCGATCGTCTCGTCCGGCGATGTGACGCGCGCCATGCTGACGCCCTATCGCGGTCAGACGCTGCACTATGTCGGCCCGGTGGGCGAAAATGACGGGCTGTTCGAGGGCCTCGACATCACGCTGGGGCCGGCCGAGGAGGCCCGGGCCGTCATCGTCACCGACCTCGACAATGACGACCAGACGCCCGACGATTACAACGACCGCATCACGCTGTGGCTCAAGCGCAAGCTGCCCATGGTATGCGCCAATCCCGACCGCGTGGTCGAGCATGGCGAGCAGCTGATCTATTGCGGCGGCGCGCTGGCCGACCTCTACGAAGCGCGCGGCGGCATGATCCGGATGGCGGGCAAGCCCTACCGGCCGATCTATGACGAGGCGCTGCGGCGGGCCGAGATGGCGGCCGGCCGGACAGTCGAGCGCAGCCGCATCCTCGCCATCGGCGACAGCGTGCGCACCGACGCGATCGGCGCCGCCAATGCCGGGCTCGACCTGCTGTTCATCACCGGCTCCATCCACGCCGCCGAACTCGACGCCTTCGGCAATCCCGACCCGCAGGCGGTGCGCGACCTGGTGGCGCCGAGCGGGGCGCGGCTCAGGGCCTTCATGCCGCGGCTTGCGTGGTAAGGCGCCCGGCGCGATATAGCGGCCAGTTGTCTCTCAGGGTTTCTCCGTGACAAGTTTCTATCGGCTCGACGGGCTCGACAAAGTGCCCGAGGCGCTCAGGGGCGCCTTTGTTGCCATCGGTTCGTTCGACGGCGTGCACCGCGGCCACCAGGCGGTGCTGGCGCGGCTCAAGGAGCAGGCGCGGGCGCGCGGCGTGCCCGCCGTGATGCTGACCTTCGAGCCGCATCCGCGCGACGTGTTCGCGCCGGCGCCATTCATGTTCCGGCTGACGCCGCCCGACATCAAGGCGCGTCTCGCGGCGGCGCTGGGGCTCGACGGCATCGTGCTGATGCCGTTCAGCCGCGACCTCAGCATGGTGGAGGCCGAGGACTTCGTCGCGCGCTTCCTCGTCAGGGCGCTGCGCGTTTCGGGCGTGGCGGTGGGCGCCGATTTCCATTTCGGCCACAACCGGCGCGGCACGCCCGATTTCCTGCGCGCCGCGGGGCAGGTGCACGGCTTTGCCGTCGATATCCTCGATCTGCTGCCCGAGGGGGCGGAGCCGGTGTCGTCCTCGCGCATCCGCGCCGCGCTGACGGCGGGCGAGGTGAGCGCCGCCAACGGCATGCTGGGCTACCACTGGTTCTTCGGCGGCGAGGTGATCAAGGGCGACCAGCGCGGCCGCACGCTCGGTTTTCCCACGGCAAATATCGCCACCGCCTCGACTTTCGCGCTGGCGCAGGGCGTCTATGCAGTGCGGGCGCGGCTGGGCGAGAAGCTGCTCGACGGCGTCGCCGCCTATGGCAAGCCGATGTTCAACAACGAGCTGCCGCCGTTCGAGACCTATCTGTTCGATTTCGACGCGGACATCTATGGCCGCCATCTCGAGGTGGCGCTGATCGGGCATATCCGGGGGCAGGAGAAGTTCGGCGGTCTCGAGGAGCTGATCGCGGCCATGACCCGCGACAAGCTCAACGCCAAGGACGCCCTCGCGCAGTGCGGCGCGTTCGGCGACCTCGACCGGAAGCTGGGGTTTTTCGCCTAGATTTGCAAATCCGCCGGCTTTGTCGCTAAAAGGCCCGCACTTCCGCCTTCAGAGCCCAAAATGAACGACATGCAAAAGGCCGCGGCCGAGGCCGACTACTCCTCGACCCTGTTCCTGCCCGAGACCAATTTTCCGATGCGCGCCGGCCTGCCGGACCGCGAGCCGACCTGGCTCCAGCGCTGGGAGGAGATGGACATTTACGGGCTGCAGCGGGCGCGGGCGCAGGGCAAGCCGCTGTTTACGCTGCATGACGGCCCGCCCTATGCGAACGGCAACATCCATATCGGCCACGCGCTCAACAAAATCCTCAAGGACCTCGTGACGCGGTCCAAATCGATGCTCGGCTACAACTCGGCCTATGTGCCGGGCTGGGACTGCCACGGCCTGCCCATCGAATGGAAGATCGAGGAGCAGTACCGCGCCAAGGGGCAGGACAAGTCCAAGGTCGCCATCAACGAGTTCCGCGCCGAGTGCCGCAGCTTCGCGCAATACTGGGTGGATACCCAGCGCGAGGAGTTCAAGCGGCTGGGCGTCACCGGCGACTGGAACAATCCCTACCTCACGATGAGCTTCGACGCCGAGGCGCAGATCGCGCGCGAGCTGCACAAGATCGCCATGTCGGGCCAGCTCTATCGCGGCAGTAAGCCCGTGATGTGGTCGGTGGTGGAGCGCACGGCGCTCGCCGAGGCCGAGATCGAATACCAGGACTACGAGTCCGACGCGATCTGGGTGAAGTTCCCCATCCATTCGGGCAATGGCGCCTTCGGCACCGGCACGTTCGAGGACATGAACGCGTCGGTCGTGATCTGGACCACGACGCCCTGGACGATCCCCGCCAACCGCGCCATCTCCTATTCGAGCAAGATCGCCTATGGCCTCTATGAGGTGACGGCGGCGCCCGAGGGCAATTGGGCGAGCAAGGGCGAGAAGTATGTACTCGCCGACAAGCTCGCCGCGGACACCTTCGCCAAGGCCAAGGTCGAGAGCTTCGTGCGCCTCGCCGATGCCGACATGTCCAAGGTCGTCTCGTGCAAGCACCCGCTCAACGGCCTCGCCGGCGGCTACATGTTCGAGGTGCCGCTGCTCGATGGCGAGCACGTCACCGACGACGTCGGCACCGGCTTCGTCCACACCGCGCCGGGGCACGGCCTCGACGACTTCGGCATCTGGATGGATTCGGCGCGCCAGATCGGCGCGCTCGGCATCGACACCGCGATCCCCTATGTCGTCGACGATGCCGGCTTCTACACCAAGGAAGCGCCGGGCTTCGACGGCGCGCGCGTCATCGACGATGCGGGCAAGAAGGGCGATGCCAACAACCGCGTGATCGCGGCGCTTGCCGAGTGCAACGCGATGATGGCGCGCGGGCGGCTCAAGCACCAGTACCCGCATTCGTGGCGGTCCAAGAAGCCGGTGATCTTCCGCAACACGCCGCAATGGTTCGTCTATATGGACCGCGACATCATGGGGAAGACGGGCGACACGCTGCGCACGCGCTCGCTCGCGGCCATCGATGCAACGACGTTCTATCCGGCCGCCGGCCAGAACCGGCTGCGCTCGATGATCGCCGAGCGCCCCGACTGGGTGCTCAGTCGCCAGCGCGCCTGGGGCGTGCCGATCGCGGTGTTCTACAATGTCGGGAGCAACGAGATCCTCAGGGACGAGGCGGTGAACCACCGCATCGGCCAGGCCTTCGAGGAGGAGGGCGCCGACGCCTGGTTCAAGCCGGGCGCCAAGGAGCGCTTCCTCGGCAATGCCGTGCCGGACCCCGAGAACTGGACCAAGATCGACGACATCCTCGATGTGTGGTTCGAGAGCGGTACCACCCATAGCTGGGTGCTGCGCAATCCGCAGAAATGGCCGGACCTGCAGTTCCCCGCCGGCATGTATCTCGAGGGTTCCGACCAGCATCGCGGCTGGTTCCACTCCTCGCTGCTCGAGAGCTGCGCGACCAATGGCTACGCGCCCTATGCGAGCGTGCTGACGCACGGCTTCACCCTCGATGGCGAGGGCAAGAAGATGTCGAAATCGCTGGGCAATACCACCGCCCCGCAGGACGTGATCAAGCAGTTCGGCGCCGATATCCTCCGCCTCTGGGTGGCGCAGTCGGACTATGCCGACGACCTGCGCATCGGCAAGGACATCATCAACACCACGGTCGACAGCTACCGCAAGCTGCGCAACACGATGCGCTGGCTGCTCGGCAACCTCGCCCACTACAAGGCCGGCGAGGCGGTGGCCCATGCCGAGATGCCCGAGCTCGAGCGGCTGATCCTCAATCGGCTCTACGAGCTCGATGGGCTGGTCCGCGATGCCTACAACGACTACGACTACAAGCGGGTCGTGGCGGCGCTGAGCAACTTCATGAATGTCGAGCTCTCGGCGTTCTATTTCGACATCCGCAAGGACGCGCTCTACTGCGACCCGATCAGCTCGGTGCGCCGGCGGGCCTGCCTCACGGTGCTCGACAGCGTATTCGACTGCCTCACCGCCTGGCTGGCGCCGATTCTGGTGTTCACCATGGAGGAGTGCTGGCTGGAACGCCATTCCGGCGCGACGGAATCGGTGCATCTGCGCGAGTTCCCCAAGCTCCCGTCCGATTGGGCCGACAAGGCGCTGGCGACCAAGTGGGACGACATCAAGACCGTCCGCGGCTACGTGACCAAGGAGCTCGAGGTCGCCCGCCGCGACAAGCTCATCGGCTCCTCGCTGGAAGCTGCGCCCAAGGTGACGATCAGCGACGCGCAATTGTGGGATGCGGCGAGCTCGATCGACCTCGCCGAGATCGCCATCACCTCGGCGATCACGCTGGTTCGCGGCGACGCGGGCGGCGAGCCGGTGGCGGTCGAGTTCGCCAAGGCGACCGGCCTGCGCTGCGCTCGCTCGTGGAAATACACCGACGATGTCGGCAGCGACCCGGACTATCCGGACCTGTCGGCCCGCGATGCGCAGGCGATGCGCGAGCGGGCTGCGGCGGGACTGGCGGCGTAGGATCGTGCGCGTGGCCGCCCCCTCATCCGCCCTTCGGCCGCTTGATCGGGCAGCCGCATGACCCGCCCGGGCATCGTGCTCTCCCTCATCCTCGGCATCGCGGCGTTTGCCGCCGACCGGCTGCACAAATATGTGCAGATGGACCTGATGCACTGGCCGGAGGGGCGGTTCGTGCCGGTGCTGCCGTTCCTCGATCTCGGCTTCGTCTACAACCGGGGCGTATCGTTCGGGCTGCTCGGCTCGCTGCCCTTTCCGGTAGTGATCGGGGTGGTCACCGTGGCGCTGCTGGCGCTGATCGTGTGGTGGGCGCGGTCGACCTCGACGCTGGTGCGCGCGGGGCTCGCCATCTGCATCGGCGGGGCGGTGTCCAACGCACTCGACCGCTGGCTGTTCGGCGCGGTGGCCGATTTCTTCTGGCTACACTGGGGTGAGACGAGCTTCTTCGTGTTCAACGTGGCTGATGTCGCGATCAGCCTGGGTGTGTGTCTTTTGCTCCTCGATCTGACCGGAATCGCGCGCAAGCGCACCGCAAACCCGGCGTGAACGAATTGCTGCCAGAATCTGGCCTTAGGAGCCTGCCTCGGCTATAAGCCAGGGCCTTGCGGGGAAAAGGGAAGTTCGATGGCGTTTGAGTTGACCGGGCGGCGCACCGTCTCTGTGGCCGCGATCCTGCTCGTCGCCGCGGGTCTTTCCGCCTGCACCACCACTGAAGGCACCAACGCGTTCACCGATCTAGCCACCTTCGAGCGCGAGGTGATGACCTCGACCGCGCAGGGCGTGGGCCTCGTGCCCAAGGAAGAAAAGCCCGACCCGACCAATCCGCGCGGCGCGCTGGTGATGCCCAAATCGGGGCAGGCGCTGCCCGCGCCGACCGAGGAAACCGCGGTGGCCATGCTGCCCGAGGACTCCGACACCGTGAAGGTGGACAGCACCGGCCTCAGCGATGCCGACCTCGCCCGCGCCAAGCGCACCAAGGTCGTGTCGCTGGCAACGCCCGACGGCCGCCCGCTGACGGCGGCGGAACTGAAGGCGCTCACCGCCCGGATGAAGGAATTCCGGGTCAGCCGGGAGCGCTCGATCTACACGCCACCCGAGCAGTATTTCACTGTCACGGCCAACCAGCAGGACCTCGTCTGCCTCGCGGCCAACGGTGCTCTCGTGTCGGTCAACGATCCGGCCTGCCCGCCGGAAATCCGCAAGGCGCTGCTCAAGAAGAGCTAAGCCCGCCTCACATTCACTCGTAGATGCGCCGACCGCACGGTCCCGCAGGAGTTACATATGTCCGATACCGCTTCCGCCTTCGAGGGCGATCGTCTCGCCAAGGTCATCGCCCGTTCGGGCCTGTGCTCGCGCCGCGACGCGGAACTATGGATCAAGGACGGGCGCGTCACCGTCAACGGCAAGGTGATCCGCACGCCCGCCTTCAACGTCACCGCCAAGGACAAGGTCAAGGTCGACGGCCAGCCGCTCGCCGACCGGCAGGGGACGCGCGTCTGGCTCTACCACAAGCCTGCCGGCCTTGTGGTGACCGAGAAGGATCCCGAGGGGCGCCCGACGATCTTCGAGGCGCTGGCCGAGCAGGGCCTGCCGCGCATCGTCTCGATCGGCCGGCTCGACATCAACACCGAAGGCCTGCTGCTGCTCACCAATGATGGCGGCCTCAAGCGCGTGCTCGAACTGCCCGCCACGGGCTGGCTGCGCCGCTATCGCGTGCGCGCCTTCGGCACCATCACCCAGCCGCAGCTCGATGCGCTCAAGGACGGCATCGAGGTCGAGGGGGTCAACTACGGACCCATCGAAGCGACGCTGGAGCGCCAGCAGGGCTCCAATGTGTGGATGGTTGTCGGCCTGCGCGAAGGCAAGAACCGCGAGGTCAAGAACGTGCTCGCCGCGCTCGGCCTTAAGGTCAACCGCCTGATCCGCGTCAGCTTCGGCCCGTTCCAGCTCAGCGACCTGCCCATCGGCGAGATCGAGGTGGTGAAGGCCAAGATCCTGCGCGACCAGCTCGGCAAGCGCCTCGCCGACGAAGCGGGCGTCGATTTCGACAGCGAACTGCCCGAGCCGGCGGCCATCAAGCTCGCTCGCAAGGCGACAAATCCGGCGCTGCGCGCCAGTGCGCCCGGCAAGGAGCCGGCACGGCAGCGCAAGGCGATGGCCGAGCGCACCGCGCCCTTCCGCTTCGAGGACGATTCGACGCCCAAGCGCGAACGGCCCGCAACCGAGCGGCCGATGGCCAAGGATCGCCCCGGCAGCCGCTATCCCCGCAAGCCGCCGCGCGAGGCGGCGCCCGAGCGTCGCTCCGGTCCGCCGCGCAAGGTGTTCAACGACGACGGCACCGAGACCGTGTTCGAGCCCAAGAGCTATGGCGGCAAGCCCAAGCGCGACGCCGGGGGCGAGGGTAAGCCGCCGTTCAAGAAGGACTTCGGCGACCGCCCCAAGCGCGATTTCGGCGATAAGCCGCGGGGCGATTTCAAGGGACCGCGCAAGGAGTTCGGCGACCGCCCCAAGCGGTCGTTCGGCGACAAGCCGCGCGGCGATTTCGGCGATCGGCCCAAGCGCCCCTATTCGGGACGCCCGGCAGCCGAGGGCGCCGATCGTCCCAAGCGCAGCTATGGCGACAAGCCACGTGGCGACTTCGCCGAACGGCCGAAGCGACCCTATTCGCCGCGCCCGGCGGGCGACGGCGAAGCGCGCCCCAAGCGCGACTATGGCGGCAAGCCGCGTGGCGATTTCGGCGATCGGCCGAAGCGGCCCTCCACTGGCCGGCCGGCCGCCGATGGCGCGGATCGGCCGAAGCGGTCGTACGGCGCAAAGCCCGGCGGCGCCCCGCGCGGTGATTTCGGCGACAAGCCCAAGCGTCCGCGCGGCTCCGGCCCGATGGGTGACCGCCCGCGCCGTCCGAAGCCGAAGGCCTGATGCGCATCATCGCCGGAAAGTTCCGCGGCAAGCAGCTCAGCTCGCCCGAGAACGGATCGATCCGCCCGACGGCCGACCGCGTGCGTGAATCGATGTTCAACATCCTCGCGTCGCGGCTCGGACCAAACTTCGACGGGCTGCGCGTCATCGACCTGTTCGCCGGTACCGGCGCGCTGGGACTCGAGGCGCTGTCGCGCGGCGCCGCCAATGTGGTCTTCGTCGACACCGGCGCCGAGGCGCGTGGGCTGATCCGCGACCACATCGAGGCGTTCGGGGCAGGAGGCGTGGCCAAGCTGCTGCGGCGCGATGCGACCAGTCTCGGCCCGGCCGGCACGATGGGTCCGGTCGACCTCGTCTTTCTCGATCCGCCCTATGGACAGGGCCTGGGCGAGCGCGCGCTGCTTGCCCTGCGCGAGGGCGGCTGGCTGAAACCCGAGACGGTGCTGGTGCTCGAAGAGGGCAGCGACCTGACGCTGCACCTGCCTGACGGCTTCACGCTCGACGACCGGCGCGAATATGGCGCGGCCGCCGTGCATCTGCTATCGATGACGAAGTAATTCAAGTCATTCGTCCGCCGGCGCGGAAAAATCATTGCAGCAAAGAGGTCTTCCCGCAGATGCGCCTCGTCCAGATCTTGATTTGCGCGCTCGCGCTCGCGGCGATGAGTTCCCCAATACTGGCGGCGCCCCGCGTGGTGTTCGTGCCCGGCATCATGGGATCCAAGCTCAAGGTGGGCGGGGACTCGATCTGGGGCGAGGGCGTGTTCGACAGCCCCAAGCTCGTTTATCCCGGCGAGGTGCCCGCCGTGGCCGAGGCGCTCGGCGTCGCCGAGGTGAAGCTGCTTGGCCTCACCTTCGAGCAGACCGTCTACAAGAAGCTCTACGAGGTCGGCGCGAGCCTCGCCACCGACAGCGACCTGCTGCCGTTCAACTACGACTGGCGGCAGTCGAACCGGCTGAGCGCGGACCAATTGGCGGTGTTCCTGTGCGCGCTCAAGGCCGAGGACGGCGTGGTGCTGATCGGGCATTCGATGGGCGGCCTCGTGATCAAGCACTGGCTGCTCAACCACCGCACGCAGGCCTGCCCCGATGGCCACGTCCCGTCGGTGGGCACCGTCGCCTTCCTCGCCACGCCGCATTTCGGCTCGATGAGCGCCTTCACGTCGCTGGTCGACGCCACGGTCATCAAGCCCGGCTGGGACTGGCTGGTCGCCGGCGGCCTCAACCGCTACGGCTACACTTTCGATAGTATCTACGAGCTGCTCCCGGTCGCCACCGCGTCGGAAGGCAAGTTCGGTAGCTCGCCGCGGTGCTCGAGCACGCGGTTCGTGGACAATGTGCCGCTTCCCAATGTGTCAGTGCGCCCGGTCGGCGCCGACGTGACGCCGGTCGACCTGTTCGATGCGCGGACCTACGAGAAGCTCGGCATCTTCAAGCGGTTCGACCTGCTCGGCCAGACCGACGACCACTTCCAATATCTGCAGGACAAGCTTGACCGCGCCGAAGCCGCCATCTGCGATCTCCTCAAATTCGAGGAGCCGGCCGGAATCAAGTTCCACTACATCGCCGGCCAGCAGGCCGGACCGCCCGGCACGGCGCACCTCCTCACCTTCTACGAAAGCGATCCGCCGCCGGCCGCTGACAGATCGATCGCGGGAGCCAGCCGCTCCTATGACTACAGCCTCGACTACAGTATCGGCGACGGCACGGTGGACCGCACGGCCGCGCTGGCGGCACGCAATCCGTTTCTCGACTACGACGGCGTGATGACGGAGCTCGTCACCTCCGGCCATCAGGAAATCGTGGACGAGCTCAGCGTCGCGACGCTGCTGTCGACTGTCAGCGGCGTGACGCCGAACTACCTCAGGCACGTGCAGACCGCGAGCTACACCTCGCCGCGCGCTTACTCGGCCTTCATTCAGGGCCTCGCAGGGACCCTCCAGGCATCGGAGCGCGCCGACGTCGTGGCGGCGGTGTCGAGCAATCCGATCTGGGCCGCCTATTCGCCGATGGACTGGTACAGGGTGGCGCAGGAGACGAACAATCCGGTGCTGTTCGAGGCGGTGGCCAAGGATGCGGAGGTCAACCCGCTGTACAAGGCCTGGGCCTACCAGAACTCGGGCGCCATCTACGCCAAGGCGAACCTGCCCACCGACGCGGCGCGCGCCCTGCGGGCCGCCATTGCGGCGAGCCAGGGACTGCCCGAAACCGACCAGATCAAGATCCAGCCCAAGGCGTACAGCTCGCTGGGCTGGGTCTTTCTGGAGCAGGGCTATGGCGACGAGGCCGAGCCGCTGTTCAAATCGGCGCTCGAGATCAAGCCGGACAGCAGCCTGCCGGCACTGGGGCTCGAATACATCCTCATCGACCGCGGCAACACGCTCTAGCTAGCGCGTCCGGCCGAACATCCGCTCGAGGTCGGCTTTCCTCAGCTCGACATAGGTCGGGCGGCCGTGGATGCACTGGCCCGAATGCGGGGTGCGCTCCATCTCGCGCAGCAGCGCATTCATCTCGTCGAGGCGCAGAACACGGCCGGAGCGAACAGAGCCGTGGCAGGCCATGCGCGCGATGATGGCGTCGAGCCGGTCGCCCAGTGCATCGGCCGAGTCCCATTCGGCGAGGCCATCGGCGAGATCCCTGACGAGGCCGTCGATATCTGCCTGGCCAAGCAGGGCAGGGGTTTCGCGAATGGCGACGGCGCGCGGTCCGAAGCGGTCGAGATAGAGCCCCAGGCGCTCGAGCGTGGGCGCGGCCTCCTCGAGCCGGCCGCAATCGTCCTCGGGCATCTCGACGACGACGGGGATGAGGTGCATCTGGCTGGCGACGGGACCGCTCTGAAGCTGCGTCTTGAACTTCTCATAAACCAGCCGCTCATGCGCCGCATGCTGGTCGACCAGCACCAGTGAATCGCCGTTCTGGGCGACGATGAAGTTCTCGAACATCTGCGCCCGGGCGCTGCCGAGCGGGTACTCCTGCGGCAGCGCGGGCTCGAACGGCTCGAAGCGCGCCGAGGGTTCGGCTAGGCCGGCCAGCGCCGACGCGAAGGGATCGGTCGGTGTGCTTGCTCCCGCCACCGGTCTCGCCGGTCCCCCGCTCCACGGGGGAGGAGTCCCGGCGGCCATCTCCGGGGCCCGGAACGCGCTCATCACGTCCTCTGCGACGGTGGTCGAGGCCCGATAGCCCGCCTCGCCAAGCGCGTCGAGCACGGCACGGATCACCGCGCTGCGCACGCCGGCGGCGTCGCGGAAGCGCAGCTCGGTCTTGGCCGGATGGACGTTGACGTCGACCGCCGCCGGATCGACGGAAACGAACAGCGCGATGGCCGGGAAGCGGTCGCGGAAGACGAAATCGGCATAGGCGGCACGCACCGCGCCCAGCAGCACCTTGTCGCGGACCGAGCGCCCGTTGACGAAGTAGAACTGGCTCAGCGAATTGGCCCGTGAATAGGTGGGCAGTCCGGCAAGTCCGGTGACCACGACGCCATGCCGCGTGGTTGCCAGTGGAACGGCGTTCTCAGCGAAGTCGGCGCCCATCACCTGCATGACGCGCGCGGCGAGCGCGCCGCCCGGCCAGTTGGTAGGCGAACGGTCGGCGCCGTCGAGCACGAAGTGCACCTGCGGATTGGCCATGGCGAGGCGCTTGACCACGTCGGCGACCGCCGCCGCCTCAGCGCGGTCGGACTTGAGGAATTTGAGCCGGGCCGGCACGCCCGCGAACAGGTCGCGCACCTCAACAATCGTGCCGCGGTTCATCGCCTGCGGCGCAACTCCGGATTTGCGCGACCGGTCGACCTCGATGCGCAACCCGCTCGTTGCCTCTGCTGTCCGCGAAGAGACGATCAGATGCGCCACCGCGCCGATCGAGGCCAGCGCCTCGCCACGGAAACCGAGGGTACGGATATTGTCGAGCCCGTCATCGGCGAGCTTGCTGGTGGCGTGCCGTTCGACCGCCAGCACGAGGTCGTCGCGGTCCATGCCGCTGCCGTCGTCCTCGACCCGGATCAGGCTGCGACCGCCGCCTGCCGTGGTGACGACGATACGGCTGGCGCCGGCGTCGATGGCGTTCTCGACCAGTTCCTTCACCACGCTCGCAGGCCGCTCCACCACTTCGCCGGCGGCGATGCGGTTGATCAGGTCCTCGGGAAGCTGGCGGATGGGCACGGGTGATTCTCCAGAGCGGCCAGCATATGCCAAGCGCGACCGCTTTCCGACCGCCAAGGGACGTTGACCGGTGCGGAGCGGCGGGACATCCTCCCGGCATGACCGTCGCGCACCCTTCTCGCCGGGCGGACCTGACCCGCCGGGTAAACGCCATGTGGGACTGGGTGTCCGAGCATTTCTCGATGACCGGGCTACTGGCCGGCGCGGCGTTCTTTGCCCTGTCGCTCACCCCCTCGCTGCTGCCGCGCACCGAGATCGTACAGGGCATCCTGTCGGGCTGCTGCTTTGCGCTGGGCTACGGGCTGGGTAATTCGGCGCACTGGCTGTGGGGGTATCTCGGGCTCAAGGTCCCGCCCGGCCGCGTGACCCGTGCGATGGGGGCGGTGGTGGCCATCGTGGCGATGGCCCTCGTCCTGATTGCGCTGTCCTATGCCAATCTCTGGCAGAACTCGGTGCGCTCGGTGATGGGTATGCCGCCGGTCGACCAGTTCCAGCCGCTGCTGATCGCGCTTGTCGCCGCGCCGATAGCTGCGGTGCTGATCCTCGTGGGTCGGCTGCTGGTCATGCTGATCCGGATGGTCTGGCGCTGGCTGGCCGCGCTGCTGCCGCCGCGCGCAGCGCTGGTGCTGTCGGTGATCGTGGTGGCGATCGTCGTCGGGCTGCTCGTCAACAGCGTCGTGTGGCGCGCGGCACTGCGCGTCGCCGACGGCTTCTACGAGCGCCTCGACGCCATCGTTTCGACCGACGACGCGGCGCCCCTCGCGACCGAAAAGACCGGCAGCGCGCAATCGCTGATCGACTGGAGCACCATCGGCAGGGACTCGCGGGTCTATGTGCAGTCCGGCCCCGATGCCGCCGACATCGAACGCATCACGGGCCGCCCGGCGATCGAGCCGCTGCGCACCTATGTCGGGCTGCGCTCGGCGCCGACGCCGGAGGCACGGGCGGCGCTCGCGCTGGCCGAGCTCAAGCGCATCGGCGCGTTTGAACGCTCGGTGCTGGTGCTGGTGATGCCGGTCGGCACCGGCTGGGTGGACCGGGCCGGCATCGATACGCTCGAATATTTGTTCGGCGGCGACGTCGCGAGCGTGGCGGTGCAGTACTCGTATCTCACCAGTGCGCTCTCGCTGCTGGTCGAGCCGCAATACGGCACCGACGCCGCGCAGGCGCTGTTCGACACCGTCTATGGCTACTGGACGAGCCTGCCACGCGACACCCGGCCCAAGCTCTACCTCTATGGGCTGAGCCTCGGCGCGCTCGCATCGCAGAATTCGACGACGGTCTACGACGTGCTCGCCGACCCCTTCGACGGCGCGCTGTGGGCCGGGCCGCCCTTTTCGAGCTCGGTCTGGCACCGCGTCACCGAGAGCCGCCAGCCGGGCACACCCTACTGGCTGCCGCGCTTCGGCAACGGCTCGGCCATCCGCTTCATGAACCAGTCCGGCACCGCCGGCTGGGACGACCAGCCCTGGGGGCCGATGCGCATCGTCTTCCTGCAATATGCCAGCGACCCCATCGTGTTCTTCTCGTTCGAGTCCGACTGGTCGCGGCCGGCCTGGCTCGACGCGCCGCGCGGGCCCGACGTGTCGCCCGCACTCAACTGGTTCCCCCTCGTCACCTTCCTGCAACTGGCGCTCGACAGCGCGCTCTCGCAAAGCGCTCCGGTGGGCCACGGCCATCTCTACTCGCCGCGCGACTACATCGACGCCTGGGCGGCGATCACCCAGCCGCCCGGCTGGACCCGGGAGCAGCTCGACGCGTTGAAGCTGGCGATCGATCCCAACGATTACGCGCCGAACGCGCAGTGAACCTGCTAACAAGCCGCATGTCTCATTCGCCCATGGAGCTGGCCCTCGACCTGGCCGCGGACGCCGCCGCAGCCGGCGAAGCGCCCGTCGGCGCCGTGATCGTCGAGAACGGCAAGGTGCTGGCGGCAGTCGGCAACCGGATGCGCGCCGCCAACGACCCCACGGCGCATGCCGAGCTCGAAGCGATCCGCGCGGCACTGGCGATGCGCGGCACCGGGCGGCTCGACGGCTGCGACCTCTACGTGACGCTCGAGCCCTGCGCGATGTGCGCCGGCGCCATCGCCCATGCCCGGCTGCGACGCGTGATCTACGCGGCGGCCGACCCCAAGGCCGGCGCGGTCGACAATGGCGTGCGGCTGTTCGATAGCCCCAATTGCCACCATCGGCCCGAAATCGTGTCGGGGATCGGCGAGGCGCGCGCGAGCACGATGCTCAGGGCGTTTTTCGCGAAGCTGCGGGAATAGTGCCGCGCCAGCTTTCGCCGGGAAATCCGGGGAAGGTGACTAGTCCCCTGCGCGGGTGGTCTCGCCGGTCTTGAGGATGAACTGCTCCACCTTGCGCGTCAGGTTGCGCTTGAAGTTGTCCTTCTCCTTGTCGGCAACTTCGAGGATTTCCTTGACGCGCCAGAACTCCATGGCGCCGAAGGAATTGACGTGCGGACGGGCATACACGTCGGGCGGGTAGGCGGCCATCATGTGCGCCGTCAGCGAGTGCATCATGATCTGCGCCGAGCCGAACCAGATGTCGAGCGCGCGGTAGTCGGCGCGGGCCAGCCGGTCGGACGGGTCGCCATTGACGTCGATGCCCACGAGGATGTCGACATCGGCGGCGGCCTGGTCGAGCGGCAGCGGGTTCACCACGCCGCCATCGACGAGCAGGTGGTTGGCGTAGTGGACCGGCTTGAAGAAGCTCGGGATGGCGATCGAGCCGGCGATGGTGGGACGCAGGAGGCCGGTGTTGAACACCGCCTGGTGCCAGCTCTGGAAATCGGTGGCGACGACGTAGAAGGGCACCTGCAGTTCCTCGAAATGGTCGGGGAACGGGTTGGGCAGGAAGGCGTCGACCACGCGGTTGGCGTCGAGCTGGATATTGAGCCCGTTCTGGAGGAGGCCGCCCAGGTTGCGGATCTGGTGGCCCCACAGGCGCGCCGCGATGATGCGGAGCGTGCCCAGCACCGCCATCGAGTGCTCGCGCAGCTCCTTGCCGCTCATGCCATTGGCCCAGCCGGCGCCGATCAGCGCGCCGATCGAGGTGCCAGCGATCACCGACGGCTTGAGGCCGAGCTCGTCCATCGCTTCGATGAAGGGGATATGGGTCAGCCCGCGCGCCGACCCGCCGCCCAATGCGATGCCGATGCGCGGCATGCCGGAGCGTTCGGGCTGCAGCAGGGGCGGCGTGCCCTCGGGCGCGTGCAGGCGGTCAATCAGCTCCTGTCCCCGCGCCACGATGGGGAGCAGTTCGTCCTCCGGTGAGAGGTAATGAGCCATTGTGGAAAGATAGGCTGCGCTCGGAAGGTTGATAAGACCTTCCACGGCGGGCCGGTGAAGGCGGATGGTTAACTAACGGTCGAGGGCGGCGTTTCGTTCACGCAGGACTTCGCGCCAGCCGATGTCGTGGCGATGGAAACCCTCGGGCCAGTCGATGCTGGCCGTCGAGGAGTCGCACCGCTGCTTGGCGGTGGCGACGGTCGCGCCGAGCGCGGTGACGTTGAGCACGCGCCCGCCATTGGCGAGCAGGCGGTCGCCGTCGCGGCGGGTGCCGGCGTGAAAGACGATCAGATCGTCGGTGTCGAGGTCGTCGGCGCCGCGGATTTCGCTGCCCCTGGGGTAGCTGCCGGGATAGCCCTGCGTCGCCATCACCACCGTGAGGGCGAATTCGTCGCGCCACTCGGCGGTCTTGCCACCGAGTCCACCGCGGGCGGTGGCGAGCAGTAGCTCCAGCAGGTCGGACTTGAGCCGCGGCATCAGCACCTGCGTCTCCGGATCGCCGAAGCGGGCATTGTACTCGATCAGTTTGGGGCCGTCGGCGGTGAGCATCAGCCCGGCATAGAGGACGCCCTGATACGGCGTGCCGCGGGCCTTCATGCCGCGCACCGTCGGCTCGATGATCTCGTGGATGGCGCGCGCGGTGATCTCGGGGGTCATCACCGGGGCGGGGGAATAGGCGCCCATGCCGCCGGTATTGGGGCCCATATCGCCATCGAAGGCGCGCTTGTGGTCCTGTGCGGTGGCGAGCGGGAGGATGTCTTCGCCGTCGCAAAGGACGAAGAAGCTGGCCTCCTCGCCTTCGAGGAAATCCTCGATCACGACCGACGCGCCGGCCGCGCCGAAGGTGCCGCTGAAGCAGTCGGTGACGGCATGCTCGGCATCGGCGAGGGTGGTGGCGACGGTGACGCCCTTGCCGAGCGCGAGGCCGTCGGCCTTGATGACGACGGGCAGCTTGTGACCGCGGACATAATCGAGGGCCGGCTGCGCCGCGTCGAACTTGCGGTAGGCGGCGGTGGGGATGCCCATCTCGTCGCACAGCGCCTTGGTGAAGCTCTTGGAGCCCTCGAGCTGGCCGGCCGCGGCGCTGGGGCAGAAGCAGTCGATGCCGGCCGTGCGCACGGCGTCGCCAAGGCCCTGCACGACCTGCGCGTCGGGGCCGACGACGACGAAATCGATCTCGTGCTCGCGGGCGAGCGCGACGACCGCATCATTATCGGTGATATCGCAGGCGAGGTTGGTCGCGACCTTCTGCGTGCCGCCATTGCCGGGGGCGACGAACAGCGCGCTGAGGCCCGGCGACTGGCTGAGCTTCCAGGCCAGCGCATGCTCGCGCCCACCGCTGCCGACGACCAGTACCCGCATCGTGCCCTCCTGATGGGCTCCCTTGACCCATCGGGCGGCAAAGCGCAACAGGGGGTATGGACGCACCCACGAGCAACGCCCACGAATTCTCGGTCTCCGAGCTGGCGCTGGCGGTCAAGCGCGCGGTCGAGGACGAGTTCGGCTATGTGCGGGTGCGCGGCGAAATCTCGGGCTATCGCGGCCCGCATTCCTCCGGCCACGCCTATTTCACGCTCAAGGACGACGCCGCCTCGATCGACGCGGTGGTATGGAAGACCTCGATGTTCCGGCTCAAGTTCAAGCCGGAGGAGGGCATGGAGGTCATCGCCACCGGGCGGCTGACGACGTTCCCCAAATCGAGCAAGTACCAGATCGTCATCGAGCAGCTCGAACCAGCCGGCGCCGGCGCGCTGATGGCGCTGCTCGAGGAGCGGCGGCGCAAGCTCGCCGCCGAGGGACTGTTTGCCGCCGAGCGCAAGCAGAAGCTGCCCTACCTGCCGCGCGTCATCGGCGTGGTCACCTCGCCGACCGGCGCGGTGATCCGCGACATCCTGCACCGACTCAACGACCGCTTTCCGACCCGCGTTCTGGTGTGGCCGGTGCGCGTCCAGGGCGACACGGCGGCGATGGAAGTCGCCAATGCGGTGCGCGGCTTCAACGCGCTGGCCGAGGGCGGTCCGGTTCCGCGGCCGGACCTGTTGATCGTGGCGCGTGGCGGCGGTTCGATCGAGGACCTCTGGAGCTTCAACGAGGAGATCGTGGTGCGGGCGGTGGCCGAGAGCCGTATCCCCGTGATCTCAGGCGTCGGGCACGAAACCGATACCACGCTGATCGACTATGCCGCCGATTTGCGCGCGCCGACGCCGACGGCGGCCGCCGAGGCGGCCGTGCCAGTACGTGCCGAGCTGATCGCCTATGTCGACGACCAGGGTGCCCGCACCCGCAATGTGGTACGACGGCACCTGCTGGGCAGCCGCGACCGGCTGCGCGCCGCAGCGGGCGAGCTGCCGCGGCCGCTCGACCTGCTCAACATCGCGCGGCAGCGGCTCGACCTCGCCGCGCAGCATCTGGGCAGCTCGCTGCGCGATCTGGGCCAGCAGAAGCGGCTGGGCTTCGAGCGGGTCGCGGCGCGGCTGTCGCCCAATGCCCTGCGCGCCGATTTGCGCCACGCCCGCGCGCAGCTCGCGCCGCAGGCCGAGCGGCTGGAGCCGGCCTATCGCCGGATCGTGACGTGCGCCGCCGACCGGCTGGCGACGGCGTGGAAGCTGGTAGATTCGCTGAGCTACAAGCGCATCATCGAGCGCGGCTTCGCACTGGTGACCGATGCCGATACGGGCGAGATCGTGCGCAGCAAGGACAGCGCCCGGCCGGGACAATTGCTGGTGGTCGACGTCAGCGACGGCAGCTTCGGCGTCAATGTCTCGGGCGCCCCGGCCCAGCGCAAGAAGGCGCGTCCGCCGCGCGACGATGGCGGCCAGCAGAGCCTGTTTTAGCGCGGAGGCGTGGGAGCGCTCACCAGCGGGTGGGTCCGCCATGCCCGTGCCCCCTTCGCGCACCGGCAGCTCTCACGGCGTTTTCAAAATCGCAGTTTCGGCCTATATCGGGCAGCATGAACATCTACGACAAGAGCTTTACCCCCTCCGAAGCCGTTATCCGTTACCTCGACGGCGACTATGTCGTGGTGCGGCCGGGCAGCTTCGTGCGCTGCGCCGTCACCGGCAAGCCGATCCCAGTGGACGAGCTCATGTACTGGAACGTCGACCGCCAGGAGCCCTATGCCGACGCCGATGCGGCGCTCGAGGCGTTCAAGCGGCACGGGCTGTCGAGCCAGTAAGCCCCGGTTAGGCCCCGCCCGCTAGACTTGCGGCCGGGCGGGAACAGCGACATGCCGGTCAACAAACTGCTGATCATCTCGAACGGTCACGGCGAGGACTCGATCGCCGCCGAGATCGTGCGCCGTCTGCCCAGGACCATCGAGGTCAATGCCTATCCCACGCTCGGCGCCGGCCGCGCCTACGAGGGCGTGTGCCCCATCGTCGGGCCGCGGCGCCACCTGCCCAGCGAAGGACACCGGCTGCGCGGCTCGCTGATCCGCGATGCGCTCGCCGGCTTCGGCATCCGTCCGGCCCTCGGCTTCATGCGGCGGGAGGCAAAAAATTACGACGCTATTCTAGTCGTCGGCGACCTGCTCGGCGTGGTGATGTGCTGGCTCACCGGCCGGCGCGCGCGCATCTATCTCGACGTCTACAAGTCGGGCTACGACAACGCCTACCGGCGCAGCGAGCTGTTCGTGCTGAAGCGGACCGCCGACCTGGTCCTTACCCGCGACCCGATCCTCGCGCAGCAGCTCAATGCCGCCAGGATCAATGCGCGCTTTGCCGGCAATGCCATCATGGATACGGTCTCGACCGGCAGCTACGACCCGCAATGGCACCGTCGGCACATGCATGCCATCGCGGTGCTCCCCGGCAGCCGCGCCAGCCTCAAGGACAATTTCGCCGTGCAGCTCGATGCGCTGCGCCGCGTGCCCGGTATCGAGGGTGTCGACGTGTTTGCGGTGCTGGCACGCGCCGGCGACGCCGCCGACCTCGCCGAGGCGAGTGGCATGCGGCTTGTGCCCGGCAAGCTGGAGCCGGACCTCGGTGCGCTGACGGACGGGCGCGTGACGCTGCATTTGTCGACCGGTTCCCTGGGCCCGGTGATCGCGGCGAGCGATATCGTCGTCGGGCAGGGCGGCACGGCCAACCTCCAGGCGATGGGACTGGGCAAACCCGTCATCTCGTTCCACGCCGAAGGCTCGACCGAGCAGCGCATGGCGCGCAACGAGGCACTGGCCGGCGACGCGCGGCTGTTCACGGCGCGCGATCCGGAGACGATGGCGGCGGCGATCGCCAGGCTGCTTGCCGACCCCGAGGATCGCGCCCGCCGTGGCGCCATCGGCCGCGAGCGCATGGGGCCGCCGGGAGCCATCCCGGCGATCATCGAAGAGCTGACGAAGTAGCGAATAGCGAATAGGGGCTTCGCTACTCGCTTGTCTTCCCATCCGCCATGTCGAAGGCCCTGGCCAGGACGCGGTCGAGCCGCTCCGCGAGGTCGGCGGCGTAGGCTTCGTCGGTGACCGCGGGGTCGGTCATGTAGATCGGACCTTCGCAGGCGAAGGCGATGGTGGAGAACGGGAAGTTGAGCTGCATCTTGTCCCAGACGCGCTCGAGGATCTTGCGCCGCGAGGTGGCGGTAGCGATGGCATACATCGGCCGGCCGGTGCGGCGGGCCAGGGTGATCATGCCCAGCGAGACGTGGCGGCCCGGTTCGGGCGGAATGTCGGCGGTGGCGAAGAGGGTCGTGCCCGACTTCAGCACCTTGAGCATATTGCGGAAGGCGGTGAGGCCGCCGGTGCCGTGCTGCTGGCGCTCGCTGGCACCCGAGCCTTCGACCACCTGATAGCCGAGCGACTTGGCCATCTCGCCCATCATCATGCCATCGGGATGCATCGAGATCAGCAGCGCCACCTGGCTGGGATCGGGCATCACCACATAGGCGAGGTTGGACTGGCCGTGCCAGCTCACCGCGATGGCCGGCCAATGGTCCTTCTGCGCCGCTTCCCAGAAGTCGGGCGGGTCGGCGACGACGCGCGAGGTGGCGCGGATGAACTTGACGTAGCTGCCGATCAGGACACGCCCGATGAACCGGCGGACGCCGGGCCGGTCGATCCACTTCGTCGCGGCGGCAGTCCCCTCCGCGCTCACTCGGTGTCGGTTTCCGGGTCGAGCAGGCGGTGCAGATGCACCACGAAGTAGCGCGTCTGGGCGCTGTCGACGGTCTGCTGCGCCTTGGCGCGCCAGACCCGCTCGGCCTCGGCGTAATTGGGATAGACGCCGACCAGATCGACCTTGCTCAGATCCTTGAAAGTCACGCCCTCGATATTATCGAGCTCGCCACCGATGACGAGATGGAGCAACTGCTTGTTGTCTTGGGCTTTCTTCTTGGGCGCCTTCACGTTGTCTTCCGTTCGAGATCGAGTTGCGGTTCGGGGCAGCCATAGACTTTGACCAAAGCCCCGCACAGCACGTCTCTTAGCGAAAGCTGGGCGAAGGCGGCAAGCGCTCCGTGGCGCACATCTGCCCTGTTGAAGCGCATGGCTGCGCCGCAGGCGTCCTCGAAGCCGATGCCGCATTCGTTGAGGATTGTCGCGGCACCGGCGAGGTCCCAGTCCTGCGAGCCGCGACGGACGACGGTGGCATCGAGCCTGCCGGTCGCGATCTGGACCAGCCGGTAGGCGAGCGAGGGGTAAAACGGACCGCGGGTGTAGTCGAGGCCGGCCTGCTGCAACTCCTGGTGCACGGCACCGGGCGCGGGGATCAGCGGCGCATGCCGGTCGGGCGGCGTGTGCCGGACAATCGGCTGGCCATTGAGCCGGGCGCCGCCACCGAGGAAGGCGTCGTACATTTCGTCGCGCGCCGGCGCGTAGACCACCCCGGCCACCGGCACGCCATGCTCGACCACCGCCAGGGATACTGTCCAACTGTCCTCACCGCGAATGAAGCCGCGCGTGCCGTCGATCGGATCGACCACGAAAGCCCGGGTCTTTTCGATGCGGATGGGATCGTCGGCGCTCTCCTCGCTCAGCCAGCCATAATTGGGGCGGGCGGTGGTGAGGGCAGAGTGCAGGAACTTGTCGAGGATGATGTCGGCCTCGCTGACCGGGGAGGCATTCTCGCCCTTGGTCCAGGTCTTGAGGTCGCGCCGGAAATAGCTCGAGGCGATGATCCCCGCCGTGACCGCCGCGGTGCGCAGCAGGTCGAGATCAAGGTCATATGACGGAAGGGGTTCGGCCATGGCGCTCGGGGTTTTGCGCGCCTTCTAGGCGCAATTGCGTTCATGCGCAATTTCATCACTGCCATGCGCGATAGGGTGAACGAACAATGACCGGCCGCGGCAGGCTTGCGGGAGGATGTTATGGACCGGCGTTCCATAAACCGCGGGCGAGCAATGGAGGTGTCAAGCAGAGGCGCGGAAACCCTTGAGAATCCTCTGGTTAACGGGAATCCGGGCGTCGTCCTTAACCTGCCGTTACAGTTGGTCAGATGCCGTAAACCCTGCCGCAAAACTACCTAAACTTAACCGAACCGATTAAGCGGGGCGGAAAGCCGGTCGCGTAGGTTGGAGGCATAAAGAGGGCAGACAAAAAGCTCTCGAGGTTGACAGGAAAAGGCAGACTACAATGGGTCAGCACGTGGGGATCGAGGGATCGTCCGTCGTCGTGATGTTCGGGATGCGCAGTGCCGCAAAGATGGCCGCGCAACCCTTCACGGCCAAGCAGTTCGGTCCGGCCAACGACAACGGCCCCAAGGACCCGGTGAAGACCGTTACGGTGCGCAAGCAGCTCGAGAAATCGGGCGTTGCCATCAAGATCAAGGTGCCGGTGACCGAGTTCGTCGGCGTCGCGGTGTCGACCCACATCTCCGATGAAGGCGTGCTGACCAGCGCCATCGAGCTGGTGCACGGCGACCCGGAGCTCAATTACAAGGTGTTCGAGGAGGCCGGGAACGGCTCCGTCGTCGCCGAATGGCAGAACTGGGGCAAGAAGCTCCGTTTGCCGCTCTACATCAAGGCCGGCGACGGCTCGCTGCTGCCCTACAGCCAGCAGGTTTCGGGCGTGGCGCTGGGCGCGGCAACCGCGCGCCGCAAGATGATGCACGATGTGAACCGCCGGCCCCGGTTCCTCAACCGCCGGGCTCCCGGAGAATCCGCGAGCTGATCGCAACTTTTCGGGCGGATGCCCGTTTCTTTGTGTGCCAGGCGATTGGTTTGCACCCCGAGAAAATCGCCCGGCATGCCCCGATAGCGACCTCCAAAGCGCTGCAACGGCCCGTCACACCACCCCCCGTGACGGGCCGTTGGCTTTTCGCGCTTCAGAACAGGTGCTGGAGGAAGAACACCGCCGCGAGGGCGAGGCCGACCCAGTGGTTGGCCCGGAACCGCATCAGCGCGTTGGGCGGGCTCGCCGGATCGAGGGTGAGCACCTGCCAGCCCAGGATCAGCACCGGAACGACGAGCAGCGGGATGAAGATGCCCGCGCCGCCCGCCAGCGTGCCCGCCACGATCCAGCAGACGATTGCCGCGGCGTAGAACAGCGCGACGACCGGCTTGACCCGGCTGCCGAACAGGCGGGCGGTCGACTTGATCCCCACCAGGGCATCGTCCTCGATGTCCTGCAGGGCATAGATCGTGTCGTAGCCGATGACCCACAGGATCGAGCCCAGATAGAGGACGAGCGGCGCAAGGCTTAGGCTGCCGATCTGCGACGTCCAGCCCAGCAAGGCGCCCCAGGAGAAGGCGAGGCCGAGGAAGAACTGCGGCCACCAGGTGACCCGCTTCATGAACGGGTAGATGCCGATGAGCGCCAGCGACAGCACGCCGAGGATGATGGTCAATGCGTTGAACTGGCACAGGATCACGAAACCCACGATGAGCTGCGCGCCGAGAAACAGCGCCGCCTGCCGCTTGCTGACCGCGCCCGAGGGCAGCGGCCGCGACCGGGTCCGTTCGACCTGGGCGTCGAGGTCGGCATCGACGATGTCGTTGAGCGTGCAGCCCGCGCCGCGCATCGCCACCGAGCCGACCAGCATCAGCAGCGCCGCGGACCAGTCGAAGCCGCGGGCCGGGTCGGCCATCGCCGCCATCGCGAGCGAGAAGGCGCAGGGCCAGAACAGCAGCAGCAGCGGCGTCGGCCGGTCCCAGCGGGCCAGCCGTGCGTAAGGCTTGAGGCTTTGCGGAAAGTACCGGTCAACCCAGTTGCCGCGTTCGGCATCGGCAACCACGCCGCTGAGGGGGTCGGGACTTGGCATGCGGGGAGGTCCTGTGCGCAAATGCGGCGCTTTATCCGCCCACGCCTCCGCCAGTGCAAGATGCCCCGTACCTACAAGTCCTTTCCGCGCCTCTATGTCGAACCCGGCCTGTCGGTGGGCGCGATGCTGGAGGTCGGCAAGGACGAGGCGAACCATCTGGTCAACGTGCTGCGGCTCAAAGAGGGCGACGCGGTGGTCGCCTTCAACGGGCGCGACGGCGCCTGGCTGGGGAAGCTGACCCATGCCGGCAAGAAGGGCGCCACGCTGGAGCTGTCGCTTCAGGTGACGCACCAGACACCGCCCTCGGACCTGTGGTTCGGTTTCGCTCCGCTCAAGGTCGGCCGTCTCGACTATCTGGTGCAGAAGGCAACCGAAATGGGCGCCGGCACGATCCAGCCGGTCATCACCAAATTCACGCAGGGGCGCACCAAGCGCGACAAGCTCGAATCCTACACGCTCGAGGCGGCGCAGCAATGCGAAGTGCTGAGCCTGCCGGTGATCGCGCCCGAGATCGGGCTCACCGCGCTGCTCGATGGCTGGCGGACGACGCAGGGGCTGCGCCGCCTGCTGTTCGCCGACGAGGCCGCTGGCTCGTCCTCGCCGGTCGACCAGATCGCCTGGCTCAAGGGACTGCCGGTGGGCATCCTGATCGGGCCGGAGGGTGGGTTCTCCGACGAGGAGCGCGAGCTGCTGCTCGGATACGATTTTGTGGTTCCCATCAGCCTCGGACCGCGCATCCTGCGTGCCGACACGGCGGCCGTCGCGGCGCTGGCGCTGGTCCAGGCAATCATCGGTGATTGGCGATAAAGGGATTGCTTTCGCTTCGGTGAGGGCTTAGTTCCGGCCTGACCGGCGTCAGTCCGGCGCCCATTGGGACTTTCCGGAGACGTCATGGCCGGCGCCGAATCCTCGCCGCTTATCACCTCGCGCGCCGATCTGATCGAAGCGATGGCCCGCGGGGCCAAGCCCAAATCCGACTGGCGGATCGGCACCGAGCACGAAAAGCACGTCTATCGGAAAGACCCGCTGCGCCCGGTGCAGTATGAGGGGGAGGACGGCATCGCCGCCCTGCTCGAAGGCATCCGGCAGCGCACCGGCTGGCACTATTTCTACGACAAGGAAAACCCGATCGGGCTGCGCAATGACGGCCCGGTGGGGGGCATCTCGCTCGAACCGGGCGGCCAGTTCGAGCTTTCGGGGGCCCCGCACGAGACCATCCACGGCTCGGCCCGGGAGCTGCGGTCCCATCTCGAGGACTGCCGCGCCGTGGGCGGCCCGCTCAACATCCACTTCCTCGGGCTGGGCGTGACGCCGGTCTGGTCGGTGGCCGAGCTCAGGCGGATGCCCAAATCGCGCTACGGCATCATGACGCCCTACATGGATAAGGTCGGCACGCTGGGCACCTCGATGATGTACCGCTCGGCGACGGTGCAGGCGAACCTCGACTTCTCCGACGAAGCCGACATGGTCAAAAAGCTGCGCGTCTCGCTGGCGCTGCAGCCGATCGTGACGGCGCTGTTTGCGAACTCGCCCTTCGTCGATGGCAAACCGTCGGGCTATCTGAGCTTCCGTTCGCATATCTGGCTCAACACCGACGGGGCGCGCACCGGCATGCTGCCCTTCGCCTTCGAGGACGGCTTCGGCTTCGACCGCTATGCCGAGCATGCGCTCGACGTGCCGATGTATTTCGTCATCCGCGACAAGCAGTACGTCAATGTTGCCGGCGAGAGCTTCCGTGCCTTCCTCAAGGGCGAGCTGCCGCAGCTCCCGGGTGAGAAGCCGACGGTCAAGGATTGGGAAGACCATTTGTCGACCCTGTTCCCCGAGGTGCGGCTCAAGCAGTTCCTCGAAATGCGCGGCGCCGACATGGGTGATGAGGCGCATGTCAACGCGCTGCCCGCCATATGGGTCGGCCTGCTCTACGACGACGGCGCGCTCGAGGCCGCCTGGCGCGAGATCCGGGACTGGACGGTCGCCGAAATGGCGCAGCTCCGGAACGACGTTCCGGTCCGCGCCATTCACACGCCGTTCCGCGGCGGCGACGTCGCGCAGGTGGCGCGCCGCGTCGTCGACATCGCCCGCGAGGGGCTGAAGCGCCGCGGGCTGGGCGAGGAGGTCTTCCTCGCCCCGCTCGACGAAACGCTGGCGCTGAACAAGACGCCGGCCGAGCGCTGGCTCGACCGCTACAATGGCGCCTGGGGCGGCGACGTCACGCGCGTGTTCGACGAGGCTGAGATCTAGGGTATCCGCCGGCCTCCAGCTACTTGGTCTGCCGGACCACCGCGCGGGCGCCAACCCATCCGCCGAGGATCGCCAGCAGCACCGTCAGCGCCACGCCGATCAGCACCACGGGGGTCGTGATCTCGCCGCGGAACACCGCGCGCAGGGCGTCGACGATGTGCTTGAACGGGTTCACGTCGCTCAGGATCTGCAGCCAGCGCGGGGCCAGCGTCATCGGCAGCAGGATGCCCGAGAGCAGGAGGATCGGCAGAGCGAGCGAGTTGACCAGCGGTGCCAGCGCGTCCTCGCTCTTGGTGGCGAGCCCGATGGCGTTGGAGATGCACGAGAACGCGCCGGCGAGGATGCCGATCAGCACCAGGCCGACGATCACCGCCTCGAGCGGTACGCGCAGGCCCATGAACCAGGCGCAGCCGATCAGCACCGCACCCTGCACCATGATGACGATGACGTCGCGCAGCGCCCGGCCGGCGATCAGCGAGGCCCGGCTTGCCGGCGTCACCAGCATGCGGTCGATCACCCCCGAGCGCCATTCGGCGATGATGCCGAAGCCGACGAACAGGCCGCCGAAGATGCCCATCTGAATCAACAGGCCCGGCACGAAGATCTGCCAGGCATCGCCCGGTGGGAAGCCCGGCGCCTGCGCCATGCTGACCAGCAGCGGCCCGAACAGGGTGAGATAGAGGATCGGCTGGGTGAGCCCGATGATCACCCAGAGCGGCTGCCGCAAAGCGAGCCGCATGGCGCGGGTGAAGACGATCCAGGTGTCGCGGAAGAAGGTCATTCTATGGCTCCTAGAAGCGAATAGTGAATGGCGAGTAGCGAATAGGGGGCGGCGACATCTGCCGTGGGGCAGCGAGCGGCGCTCCAATTCTCCATTCGCTCGGTTCAGTCTCTGAGGCTCCGTCCCGTCAGCGTCAGGAACACGTCGTCCAGCGTCGGCCGGTTGACGTCGACGCCGATAGCGTCGATGCCGTCGCGGGTGAGGGCGGCGAGCAGCGCGGGCAGGGCCCGGCCGCCGTCGGGAACGTGCAGCCTGACCACATGCGCCTCGATCTGCGGCGTGTCCGCCCCCTCCAGCGCGCCGGCGATCTGCGCGGCGCGCGCGGCGTCGCCCTCGGTGCGCATGGTCAGCGTCACCGCATCGCCCGACACGCGCTTCTTGAGCTCGGCCGGTGTGCCCTCGGCAACGATGGTCCCGGCATCGATGATGAGGATACGGTCGGACAGCGAATCCGCCTCGTCCATGTAGTGCGTGGTGAGGAACACGGTGGTGCCCAGCCTGTCGCGCAGCGAGCGGATATGGCTCCACAGATTGGCGCGCGACTGCGGGTCGAGGCCCGTCGTCGGCTCATCGAGGAAGACCAGCTCCGGCTCGTGGATGAGCCCCATCACGATGTCGAGCCGCCGCCGCTGGCCGCCCGACAGCGAGCCGCAAGGGCGCTTCCACACATCGCCCAGATCGAGTGCGGCCAGCAGCTCCTGGCCGCGCCGGATCGCGGTCGCCTTGTCGATGCCGTAGAAGCGGGCATGGGTGACGATCTCCTCGCCCACGACGGCCTCGGGGGAGGTGGAGCCCGCCTGGCTCACATAGCCGATCTTGCGGCGCACCCCGACCGAGTCGGTCCTGAGGTCGCTGCCGGCGACGGTGGCGCTGCCGCCGGTCGGCTCGAGCAGCGTGCACAGCATCTTGAGCGTCGTCGTCTTGCCCGCGCCATTGGGCCCGAGGAAACCGACGATCTCTCCCTTGTTCACCCGGAGGTCGATGCCGCGCACCGCCTCGATCGACTTGCCGCGCGCCTTGTAGGTGCGCTTGAGGCCCTTGGCCTCGATCATCGCCTGCATCGCTTGTTCCTCTTGCGTCTGCCGTCGCCGCGTCGTGCGGATCGGGCGGAAGGCCGCCGCCGTGTTCACCACCATGGCCGCCTCCCGTACGAAGTTCCGGCAGCAGCCGGCTTGATGCCGCTTGTGCTGCCATAAATCTCACGGTATAATTATCTTATGGATCAAGATATTTCGTCGTCAAGGGAAAAATCCCGGGACGAGCTGCTCGCTCAGATCGGCGATCTGAGCCGCGTCAACCAGGAGGCCGTCGACCTGTTCGACGAGCGGCTGGGCGCCTTCCTCGGCACCAACCGAACCGACGGGCGGTGCCTGGGGATCATCGAGAAATACAAGACCGTCTCGGCCGGCCAGCTTGCCAATGAGAGCGGCCTGACGACCGGCGCGGTGACTGCGGTGATCGACCGGCTGGAAGCGGCGGGCTATGTGCGCCGGGTCCGCGACCCGCTCGACCGCCGCAAGATCTGGATCGAATGCACCGAGGATCTGCGCGCCATCGTCACCGAGATCTTCGGCTTTTACGACGTCATCGGTCCCGCCATGATGAAGTCGTTTGACGCCGCGCAGCTTGCGGGCATTCTCGCCTTTCTGCGCATCGGCACGCGGGTGAACGAGGAAATGGCCGCGGCCCTCACCGAGAACACGAAGCCGGGCGGCACGCCGGCCGACCGGGTGGTGCAGGCCCGGCAGTTTCGCCGCGCCATCGATGCGGGGGCAGGCCGGCTGGCCGAGGAACTCGACCAGCTCGTCCGTCCCGCCACGCCGAGGAAAACAGCGAGGACGAAGTGAGCGCGCATCAGGAGAACGCCATTCCAGCCGGTGGTCTTCTCGCCGGGTTGGCGCCGGGCGAGGCAACGACTGACCGCATCGCCTGGATCAGGCTGTCGCTGGTCATGCTGCCGCTCAAGGCGCCGGTCAGCGATGCCAAGGTGCTCACCGGCCGGCAGCGGCCGCTCACCGAAGTGGCCATGCTGTTCGCCGAGATCGCCAGCGCCGGCGGCCACCACGGCATCGGCTTCAGCTACTCAAAGCGCGCCGGCGGCCATGGCCTCTACGCCCATGCCAAGGAGATCGCCGGCAACCTGCTGGGCGAAGATCCCAACGACATTGCGCGGCTGTGGGACAAGCTGGTCTGGGCCGGCGCCTCGGTGGGCCGCAGCGGCCTCGCCACCCAGGCGATCGCCGCGTTCGACGTTGCCCTGTGGGACATGAAGGCCAAGCGCGCCGGCCTGCCGCTTGCCAAGCTGCTCGGCGCGCGCCGCGATTCTGTGCGCTGCTACAATACCTCGGGCGGCTTCCTGTCGACGCCCACCGCCGAGCTCGTCGCCAATTGCGAGGCCTCGATCGATGCCGGCATTGGCGGGCTCAAGATCAAGGTCGGCCAGCTCGACCCGATGCTCGACCTCGCCCGCATGGAAGCGGTGCGCAGGGCGGTCGATGGCCGCGTGCCGCTGATGGTCGACGCCAACCAGCAATGGGACAGGCCGACCGCCGAACGCGTCGGCCGCGCCCTCGAGGCGTTCAACCTCGTCTGGATCGAAGAACCGCTCGATGCCTATGACGTCGAGGGCCATGCGCGGCTCGCGGCGCAGCTCGTGACGCCCATCGCCTCGGGCGAGATGCTGACCAGCGTCGCAGAGCACAAGGCGCTCATCGACAATGATGCTGTCGATTTCATCCAGCCCGACGCACCGCGCGTCGGCGGGATCACGCAGTTTCTCAAGATCGCGACGCTGGCCGAGCAGAAATATCTGCGCATGGCGCCGCATTTCGCCATGGAGATTCACCTCCACCTGGCCGCTGCTTACGCCCACGAAACCTGGGTCGAGCATTTCGACTGGCTCGATCCGCTGTTCAACGAACAGCTCGACATCCGCGATGGCCGCATGATCGTCTCGAGCCGTCCCGGCCTCGGCATTACGCTGAGCGAGCAGGCACGGGCCTGGACGGTCGACAGCAGCGAGCACGGCAAGCGGCCATAGCCGCCCGCATCACTCCGCCGCGATCGGCAGCGGGTCGGCGGTCTCGAGGTTGCCCATGCTGGTGATGATGTGACGGGCGAGGGCGTCGTAGATGCCGCCATAGGCATGGCTGGCGCGCAGCAGCGCGATTTCGGCATCGCGCAGGCGCGGCAGGTTCTTGTCCTCGGCTATGGCGAGCATACCGGGCTGCAGCGCGCTCTCCGGCAGGAAGCCGATGGCGAGGTCGGTCAGCACCGCCGACGCGATGGCGAGCGCGTTCGACGAGGTGTAGGCGACCCGGTAGTCGCGGCCGAGCCGGTCGAGCACCTCGATGGCATTGTCCTTCCAGCAGCAGGCCTGGCCGCCGGCGATGGGGAGGGGGTCCATATGCAGCGCCTGGCCGCCCTGCGCCGCCACCCAGAACATCTTTTCGGTGCGGAACAGCTCGCCATATTCGCGGTTGGTGCCCTGCGTGAAGCAGATGAGGTCGTAGCGCCCCTGCTTCATGCCGGCGAGCAGCTCCTCTGAGGCGGCGCAGCGCACGTCGATGATGATCCTGGGGTGGGTCTTCTGGAAGCTCGACAGGATGACCGGAAGCAGGCGCACGGCATAGTCGTCGGGCACCCCGAAGCGGATTGCGCCGGCCATTTCCTGGTCGTCGAACAGGTCCATGACCTCGGCATTGATCTTGAGCATCTTCCGCGCCCGCGAGTAGAGCGCTTCGCCGTGCTGCGTGAGGGAGACGCTGCGTCCGTCGCGCGACAGCAGGGCATGCCCGAGCCGCTCCTCCAGCCGCTTGATCTGCATCGACACCGCCGACTGGGTCTTGTTCACCCGCCGCGCGGCCTCGGTGAAGCTGCCGCAATCGGCGATGGCGCAAAAGCTCTGCAACTGGTCCAGGTCGAGCGGCACGGACATCGGTTTTCTCCATCACCGATTTTGATGATCAGGATGAAATCTATTTGTTGGACTGATGGAAGTCCAGCACGTAGATCAGGGACAACGGCAGCCGAGATCGCCGTGCCCCGCCGGTTCTCCCACTGGCACAACCCACATTTCTGGAGACTTGACCATGGCGCTCTTGCTTTCGGGCGAGCGGCCGTCTGCCGCTGCCGTCACGCTGAACCCGTTCCGCATCGCGGTCGCCTTCGCCGGCAAATTCCGTGCTGCGACTGCGCGCCGGCAGGCCCTCAATAATCTCCTCTCGATGGATCCGCATCGCCTGGACGATCTGGGCATCAACCGGACCGACCTGTTCGACGCCATGGCGGCCGAACCCTCCCGCTCGGGCCGCGTCCTCAGCGACCGCCGCGCAAGAAACGCCTCCCATTGGCTCAACCCGTAAAGGGTTGTCCCAAGCACCGGAGCGGGCCTGCCCGCCCGCTCCGGTACCCTGACCGATGACTGCCGGGTTCCCCAGGACCCGGCTTTTTAGTGCTTAGCCGGCGGTGCTCTTCGACCACCGTTGCAGTGGGAGGCGAGGCCTACGGCAGGTTGGCGAAGCCGTCCTTGAAGCCGTCGAGGGAGACGGGGATGCCGATACCTTCCTCGGGGGTCTTGAACACCACGAAGATGGCGGTGGAGCCCTCGGAAAGCTGCTTGATCAGGGCGTCGTCCATCACGACTTCGGCCACGCAGCCATTGGGCAGGCAGCGCACGAAGGCAACGCGGCCCATGTCGGTACCGTCGATATTGAGGCCGAGGCCGTTGGGCAGCAGCACGCCCAGCGGGGCGAGGACACGCAGCAGCCGCGCCTGGCGGTCGGCGGTCTTGAGCACGATCACCGAAAGTCCGACATTGGGCTGATCCTCGGCCGTCACGTTCTGGATGATGGCGCACTGCTCAAAGCTCGCCCCCGGCGGGGTGTCGCAGCTCATCTGCCAATCGCCATACTGGGCCTTCACCACCCCCTGCGCGGTGGCGGGGAGGGGGAGGGCAAGCAGGCTCAGGCCGAGCAGGACCGCCGTCGCGCGGTTCAGGATCCGGGACATCAATTGCGGTGGTCTCCCTGCCGTCGGACCGCCGGTCCGGCAGCCGAAGTCTAGTTATCTGCCGCCTTGCGGGCTGGCAATGTCAAAGCCGCATGAAAGGCCGAGAATCGCGGCAGCGCTGAGGCGCAATCGGGCGGCACTTTGGGCGCATTTTGACGCACGAATCGGCGATGTGGCGGAATTGCGTTGCCCGGACCGATGTGGTTTAGGGATGAACGAATTCAAGCGCTCCGAGGTTGAGTCGGGGCGGCGTAAGCTATGCCGCACAATTCGCCCTCAACTTCAGTCCGCTGAAACCGGATGAACGGGATCTCAAGGGGGTATTTGTGGCCGGTAAGTTTCTCCGCTCCATCGGGGTCGCGTTGAGCGCAGCGTTTGCGCCCACGCTGGCCCACGCGGCCGAAGGCCAGCCGTCTCCCGGCGAGATCGGCATGCAGGACTCGGTGACGCCCATCGCGGATTCGATCCACGTCTTCCACAACGGCATCCTGCTGTGGACCGCGGTGCTGATTTCGCTCCTCGTGCTGGCGCTGCTGATCGTTGTCATTGTGCGCTTCAACGCGCGCTCGAACCCGACCCCCGCCAAGTTCTCGCACAACACGCTGGTCGAGGTGATCTGGACGGCGCTGCCGGTCATCATCCTCGTGGTGATCGCCATCCCGTCCTTCGCCGTGCTCACCGACCAGATGACGATGCCCGACGGGCAGCGGAAATATCTGGGCTCCAACATTTTCTCGTTCGGCTCGGTCGATGTGCCGGCGCCGGCCGTCACCGTGAAGGTGACCGGCTCGCAGTGGTACTGGACCTATGAATATGTCGACCAGCAGAAGAGCTTCGACTCGACCCTGCTCGACGAGGCGACCCGCCTCGCGCAGACGCCGGTGCAGCCACGCCTGCTGGCGGTCGACAACATGCTGGTCGTGCCGGTGAATGCCACGGTGCGCGTGCAGGTGACTGCCGCCGACGTGATCCACGCCTTCGCCGTCCCCAGCTTCGGCATCATCACCGACGCCGTGCCGGGCCGCCTCAACGAGACCTGGTTCAATTCGCGCAAGGAAGGCGTCTTCTACGGCCAGTGCCGCGAACTGTGCGGCAAGGACCACGCCTTCATGCCCATCGCCGTCCGTGTCGTCTCCGCCGAGGCGTACGCGGCCTGGATGGCGGCCTTCCAGGCCGGTTCGATCGCCGACGCCAACGCAACCCTGCCGCCGCTCTCGGCGGCACCCGCCGCGTAAGCGCCGGTCGCATAGATATCAGAGGGAACGCCGACAATGGCTGATACTCACGCTCTCAAGGCCCACGACGCTCATGGCGACCACGCGCATGACGGCCACGGCCATGTCACCGGGTGGCGGCGCTACCTGTTCTCCACCAATCACAAGGACATCGGCACGCTGTACCTGGTGTTCGCCCTGATCTCGGGCGTCATCGGCACGCTGCTCTCGGGCGTCATGCGCCTCGAGCTGCAGGAGCCGGGCATCCAGATCTTCCACGGCCTCGCCTCGATGGTCTACGGCTACGGTGCCGGCGATGCGGCTGCCGCGCTCGATGCCGGCAAGCATATGTTCAACGTGTTCACCACGGCGCACGCGCTCATCATGATCTTCTTCATGGTGATGCCCGCCCTGATCGGCGGCTTCGCCAACTGGTTCGTGCCGCTGATGATCGGCGCGCCGGACATGGCGTTCCCGCGCATGAACAACATCTCGTTCTGGCTGCTGCCGCCGGCGCTGCTGCTGCTCATCATGTCGATGTTCTTCGAAGGTCCCGCGGGCGCCCATGGCGTCGGCGGCGGCTGGACCATCTACCCGCCGTTCTCGACCTCGGGCCAGCCCGGCCCGGCGATGGACTTCGCCATCCTCTCGCTCCACATCGCCGGCGCGAGCTCGATTCTCGGCGCCATCAACTTCATCACCACCATCTTCAACATGCGCGCCCCGGGCATGACGCTGCACAAGATGCCGCTGTTCCCCTGGTCCGTGCTGGTGACGGCGTTCCTGCTGCTGCTGTCGCTGCCGGTGCTGGCGGGCGGCATCACCATGCTGCTGACCGACCGCAATTTCGGCACCACCTTCTTCGACCCCGCGGGCGGTGGCGATCCGGTGCTGTTCCAGCACCTGTTCTGGTTCTTCGGCCACCCCGAAGTGTACATCCTGATCCTGCCCGGCTTCGGCATTGTCAGCCACATCGTGTCGACCTTCTCGCGCAAGCCCATCTTCGGCTACATGGCGATGGTCTACGCCATGATCGCCATCGGCGGCGTCGGCTTCATCGTGTGGGCGCACCACATGTACACCACCGGCCTGTCCCTCAACGTGCAGCGCTACTTCGTTGCCGCCACGATGGTCATCGCGGTGCCCACGGGCGTGAAGATCTTCTCGTGGATCGCCACCATGTGGGGCGGTTCGATCACCTTCCGCACACCGATGCTGTGGGCGCTGGGCTTCATCTTCCTGTTCACCGTCGGCGGTGTGACGGGCGTGATCCTCGCCAATGCCGGTGCCGACCGCGCGCTGCACGACACCTATTACGTGGTCGCGCACTTCCATTACGTGCTGTCGCTGGGTGCCGTGTTCGCGATCTTCGCGGCCTGGTACTACTGGTACCCCAAGATGTTCGGCATCATGTACAACGAGACGCTGGCCAACATCCATTTCTGGATCACCTTCGTCGGCGTGAACCTGGTGTTCTTCCCGCAGCACTTCCTGGGCCTGTCGGGCATGCCGCGCCGCTACATCGACTATCCGGATGCCTATGCGTTCTGGAACCGCGTGTCGTCGGTGGGCTACTACATCACCTTCGCCGGCCTGCTGCTGTTCCTGTTCATTCTCTTCCTCTCGGCCCGCCAGCGCGTGAAGGCTCCGGCCAATCCGTGGGGTGAGGGCGCGACCACGCTCGAATGGACGCTGAGCTCGCCTCCGCCGTTCCACCAGTTCGAGACGCTGCCGCGCATCGACGCGAAGTCCGACCACTAAGGAACGGGCGAGTGGCGTTCGTTGACGACAGCAAGGGCTATGTCACCGCGGCAGGCGGAGCGCGCGTAGAAGACTACTTCGCGCTCCTCAAGCCGCGGGTGATGTCGCTCGTCGTCTTCACCGCCATCATCGGCCTGCTGCTGGCGCCGGGCGGCCTGACGGGGGGCATAAACCCCGTCGTGGCCATCATCGCCATCCTCTGCATCGCCATCGGGGCAGGGGGCTCGGGCGCCCTCAACATGTGGTACGATGCCGACATCGACCGCGTGATGAGCCGCACCGCCAACCGTCCGATCCCGGCCGGCCGCGTCAGCCGCGAGGAAGCCCTGACGCTGGGCCTGGTCTGCTCCGGCTTCTCGGTGGCGATCCTCGGCCTTGCCACCAACTGGGTGGCCGCGGCGCTGCTCGCCTTCACCATCTTCTTTTATGCTGTCATCTACACGATGTGGCTCAAGCGCTCGACGCCGCAGAACATCGTGATCGGCGGCGCCGCAGGCGCCTTTCCGCCCATGATCGGCTGGGCCGCCGTCACCGGCGACATCTCGCTGCCCTCGGTGGTGCTGTTCCTCATCATCTTCCTGTGGACCCCGCCGCACTTCTGGGCGCTGGCGCTCTACAAGCAGGGCGACTACGGCGCCGCCGGCATCCCGATGCTGCCCAATGTGGCGGGCGAGCGGGCGACCAAGGTGCAGATCGTCGCCTATTCGGTGATCCTCGCCGCGACGAGCCTCGTCCCCTCCTTCATCGGCATGTCGGGCTGGCTCTACACCGCGGTGGCCGTGGTCACTGGGGCGTCGTTCCTCTACCTCGCGCTGCGCCTCTACCGGGCCGACGGAACGGCCATGAAGAAGGTGGCGCGCTCGCTCTTTACCTACTCGCTGAGCTACCTGGCGGTGATCTTCTTTGCGCTGATGACCGACCATATCGCGCAACTGGTCGGGTGGCTGTGATGAGCAACATCGTCCCCTCCGACGAGGAACTGCGCCGGCGCCGCCGCCGCAATTCCATCGCGCTGGCGCTTGTGCTCGCCGCGCTCGTGCTGATCTTTTACGCGCTGACCATCGTGAAGATGGGCCCGGCCGTGTTCAACAGGACGCTGTGAGATGGCAACCGATACGCTCCACACGCCCGCCGAGCGCCGCAACCGCAATGTCGCGGTGATCCTGTTCCTGGTGGCCGCCGGCATGGTCGGCGCCGCCTATGCCGCGGTGCCGCTTTACGAACTATTCTGCAAGGTGACGGGCTTTGGCGGCACTACCCGCGTCGCCACCGACAATCCCAAGGGCGTCATCGACCGGCTGATGACGACGCGCTTTGACTCCAACGTCGATGCGGGTCTTGCCTGGCACGTGACGCCGGCCCATCCGGTGACGGCTGAGATCGGCCGCGTCGAGACCATCGTCTACACCGCGCGCAACCTCACCGATGAGACGATCACCGGCACCGCCGTGTTCAACGTCACGCCCGAGCGCGCCGGCAGCTACTTCAACAAGATGGAGTGTTTCTGCTTCACCGAGCAGACGCTCAAGCCCGGCGAGACGGTCGAGATGCCGGTGACATTCTTCGTCGATCCCGATATCGACAAGGACGCCGAGCTCAAGACCATCCACGACATCACCCTGTCCTATACCTTCTACGCTTCGAAAAATAAGGGAAGCTGATCCATGGCTGCCGCCGCTCACGCAAAGCCCAACCACGACTATCACCTCGTCAATCCGAGCCCGTGGCCGTTGGTCGGTTCTGTCTCGGCCTTCGTTCTGGCCGTCGGCGCCATTTGGTTCTTCCACACCCGCACGTCGGACTCGCCGCAGCCCTGGCTGATGCTCATCGGCTTCGCGGGCGTGCTCTACACCATGTATGCGTGGTGGTCGGACGTGGTGAAGGAGTCCATCACCGGCGACCACACGCCGGTGGTCAAGATGCATCACCGCTACGGCATGATCCTGTTCATCGCGTCCGAAGTGATGTTCTTCGTGGCGTGGTTCTGGGCCTATTTCGACCAGTTCTTCCGCCATGACGACGTCGAGCAATACGCCCGTGTCGAAGCGATGGGCACCACCTGGCCGCCGATCGGTGTCGAGCTGTTCGACCCCTTCCACCTGCCGCTGTTCAACACGCTGATCCTGCTGACCTCGGGCACCACGGTGACCTGGGCGCACCACGCGCTGATCCACAACGACAAGAACGGCCTCAAGGCCGGCCTGTGGCTGACGATCATCCTGGGCGCGCTGTTCTCGGTCGTGCAGGTGATCGAATACACCCGCGCCGGTTTCCCCTTCGCCGGCAACATCTACGGCGCCTCGTTCTTCATGGCGACGGGCTTCCACGGCTTCCACGTGCTGATCGGCACGATCTTCCTCACCGTCTGCCTCGTGCGCGCCTATGTCGGCAACCTCACCCAGAAGCATCATCTGGGCTTCGAGTTCGCCGCCTGGTACTGGCACTTCGTCGACGTGGTCTGGCTGTTCCTGTTCGCCGCCATCTATGTGTGGGGAAGCTGGGGCGTCGCGATCAATCACTGATCGCGGACGGCATGGAATTTCCCAGGGGCGCGGCATGAGCTGCGCCCCTGTAGTTTCTGGGGGCAGAGCAATGGCCGACCACATCATCCACGACCTCGCGGCGCTCGAAGCGCTCTACGGCGAGGTCAACGAGGTCTCCGCCCTCAAGGAGATCGGCTACCTCCATCCGCACTACGCCGCCTTCATCGAGGCCTCGCCCTTCGCGGTGCTGGCGACGGCGGGCGAGCACGGACTCGACGCGAGCCCCCGCGGCGACGCGGCCGGCTTCGTCGAGATCGTCGACGACAGGACGCTGCTCATGGCGGACCGACGCGGCAACAACCGCATCGACAGCCTGCGCAACATCCTCGCCAATCCGCAGGTCGCGCTGCTCTTCCTCGTGCCCGGCATCGGCGAGACGCTGCGGGTCAACGGCAGGGCCGAGATCTCCGTCGACCCCGGCCTGCTCGAGCGCTTCGCCGCCGCCGGCAAGCGTCCGCGCTCGATGCTGGTAATCCACATCGAGAGCGTGTTCTTCCAGTGCTCGCGCGCCCTGATCCGCTCCGAGCTGTGGAACCCGGCGCGGCACCTGCCGCGCAGCGCGCTGCCCTCGACCGGCCAGATGCTCGCCGCCGTGACGGATCAGCGCATCGACGGCGAAACCTACGACCGCGAACTACCACCCCGCCTCAAGGCCACGCTATACTGAGCCGATGTCAGACAGCCTCGTTTCGCCCCTCTCCGCCGGTCTCCGGTGCACCTGCCCGCGCTGCGGCGAGGGCGACCTGTTCGCCGGCTTCCTCAAGGTCAATCCGGTCTGCCAGAGCTGCGGCCTCGACCTCGCCTTCGCCGACAGCGGCGACGGCCCGGCCGTGTTCGTGATCTTCGCCGTGGCGCCCATCGTCATCATCCTTGCCTTCATCGTCGAGGCGCTGTTCCACCCGGCGCCCTGGATGCATCTGGTGCTGTGGATCCCCACGATCATCGTGCTGTCGCTGCTGTTCCTGCGACCCTTCAAGGCCACCATGATCGCCCTGCAGTACCAGCGACAGGCGGGCTCCGCGTGACCGCCCGCCTCGGCTTCGGCTTCTGGAGCTTCATTCTATTCATGCTGGCGCTGACCGGGCTGTTCGTCCTGCTCGGCGTCTGGCAGGTCGAACGCCTCGCCGAGAAGGAGGCGCTTGTCGCCGATGTGGGCCGCCAGCTCACGCAGCCCCCCTACGACCTGCCGCCTGCCGACCAGTGGGCCGCGATCGACATCGGGACCTATGCCTACCATCCGCTGACGCTGACCGGCACCTACCGCAACGGCGACGCGGTGCTGGTGTTCACCAATCTGCCCGAGCCAAAGGGCCAGTATGGCGGCCCCGGCTACTGGGTGATGACCCCTTTCGAGGCCGCCACGGGCGGCACCGTGTTCGTCAATCGCGGCTTCATTCCGCAGGCATCGGCCGCCGCGTTTAGGACCGCCGCCGGTCCGGCGGGCGAGCAGACGCTCACCGGCCTCGCGCTGAAGCCCGAAGCCGCCGGCGCGTTCACGCCCGGCCCCGACACCGCCAACCGCATCGAATGGGTGCGCGACCCCGTGCGCCTTGCCGCCATGGCCGGGATCGGCGACCCGGTCTTCGGCCTCACGGTGGATGCCCCGGCGGGCGAGGCCGGCGCGCTGCCGCAGGGCGGTGAGACGGTCATCGAGTTCCCCAACAATCATCTGGGCTATGCGCTCACCTGGTTCGGCTTCGCGCTGATCACCCCGGCATTGCTGGCATTCTGGGTTTTCCGGCAGCTTCGGCCGGCCAAAGCCTGAAATCCTTGCTCCCATCCGCCGGTTTCACTAGGTTGCGCCAACTTTTCATTGGGACAGCAGCCTGATGCAATTCGTCTCGACCCGCGGCGAAGCGCCGGTCCTCGGCTTCTCCGACGCGGTGCTCTCGGGCCTCGCCAGCGACGGCGGGCTCTACCTGCCTGAAACCTGGCCGCAGATTTCTCCCGCCGAGATCGCGGGCTTCGCCGGCAAGTCCTATGCCGACGTGGCGTTCGCCATCATCTCGCGCTACGTCGATGGCGAGATCCCCGACGGCACGCTCCGGGGCATCATCGACGCCTCCTATGCGACCTTCCGGCATCCCTCGGTGACGCCGCTGGTCGAGATCGCGCCCAACCATTTCGTGCTCGAGCTGTTCCACGGCCCCACGCTCGCCTTCAAGGACGTGGCCATGCAGTTCCTCGCGCGGGTGATGGACCACATCCTCGCCGAGCGCGGCGCGCGTGCCACCATCGTGGGGGCCACATCGGGCGATACCGGCTCGGCGGCGATCGAAGCCTTCCGCGGCCGCGATACCACCGACATCTTCATTCTCCACCCCGAGAACCGCACGTCCGAAGTGCAGCGCCGGCAAATGACGACCGTGCTCGACGCCAACGTGCACAACATCGCGCTCAAGGGTACCTTCGACGACTGCCAGAACATCGTGAAGGGCCTGTTCCGCACGCCGCGCTTCCGCGACGAGATGAAGCTGAGCGGCGTCAACTCGATCAACTGGGGCCGCATCGTCGCGCAGATCGTCTATTATTTCACTGCCGCCGTGTCGCTCGGCGCGCCGCATCGCCCCGTGAATTTCGTCGTGCCGACCGGCAATTTCGGCGACATCTTCGCCGGCTATTGCGCCAAGCGGATGGGCCTGCCGATCGCCAACCTGGTGATCGCCACCAACGCCAACGACATTCTTGCCCGGACGCTCGAGACGGGCACCTACGAGACCGGCACGGTCGTCACCACCATCAGCCCGTCGATGGACATCCAGGTCTCGTCCAATTTCGAGCGGCTGCTGTTCGAGGCGCTCGACCGCGACGCCCCCGCGCTCAAGCGCCTGATGAACGGACTGACGCAGTCGGGCAGCTTCACCGTTCCCGCGAGGGGCCTCGCAACCATCCGCGCCGCCTTTGCTGCGGGGCGCGCCAGCGAGGCCGAGACGTCAGCGACCATCGCGGGGGTCCTCGCTGAAGCGGGATATCTGCTCGATCCGCACACCGCCGTCGGCGTTGCCGTCGGCCGCGAGCACGACCTCGGCGGCGCGCCGGTGATTGCCCTGTCCACCGCCCATCCCGCCAAGTTCCCCGCGGCGGTGAAAGCCGCGACGGGTGTTGAACCCGCCCTTCCGGCATGGTTGTCTGATCTTTACCAACGGCAGGAGCGCTTCGACGTGCTTGCCAACGACCAGGATGCCGTCGAAGCCTTCATTCGTGCGCGCTCCCGGGCGGGGAGGAGTTAGTTTGAGCGTACGGACCACCACCCTCGACAACGGCATGACCGTCATCACCGATGACATGCCGCACCTCGAAAGCGCCTCGCTGGGCATCTGGGTCAAGGCGGGCTCGCGCAGCGAGACGCTGGCCGAGCACGGGGTGAGCCACGTGCTCGAGCACATGGCGTTCAAGGGCACCGCGAGCCGTACGGCGCTCGAGATCGCCGAGACCATCGAGAATGTCGGTGGCGACCTCAACGCGGCGACCTCGGTGGAGCACACCGGCTACTTCGCCCGCGTGCTCCGCGAAGACGTGCCGCTCGCCGCCGATATCCTGTCCGATATTCTGCAGAACTCGCTGTTCGACCAGAACGAACTCGACCGCGAGCAGCAGGTGATCGTGCAGGAAATCGGCGCGGCCCGCGACAATCCCGACGACCATGTGTTCGACCTGTTCCAGGAAGCCGCGTTCCCCGACCAGCCGATCGGCCGCACCATTCTGGGCACCGTGGATTCGGTGAAGAGCTTCTCGCCCGCGACGGTCCGCGACTACATGGAGCGCAATTATGTGGGCGACCAGATGGTCGTGTGCGCCGCCGGCAACGTCGACCATGAGGCCCTCGTCGATATCGCCGCCAACCGCTTTCACGACCTGCGCACCAGCGGCGCACCGGTGCCGCAGAAGGCAAAATATGTGGGCGGCGAGAGCCGCATCCTGAGCGAGCACGAGCAAGCCCATATCGTGCTCGGCTTTGAGGGCAGGGCGTACAATTCCGACGGCTTTTACGCCGCGCAGATCCTCGCCTCGATCCTTGGCGGTGGCATGTCCTCGCGGCTGTTCCAGGAAGTGCGCGAGAAGCGCGGCCTCTGCTACTCGGTCTACGCCTTCCACTGGGCCTTCGCCGACAGCGGCATCTTCGGCGTCGCCGCCTCGACCGGCGAAGACGAAGTCACCGACCTCATTCCCGTCGTCATCGACGAACTGCTCAAGGCCACCGAGACCATCACCGACGAGGAAGTGCTGCGCGTCCGCAACCAGATCCGCGCCGGCCTGCTGATGTCGCTCGAAAGTCCGTCGTCGCGCGCCGGCCAGCTCGCGCGCCAGCAGATCCTGTGGGGGCGGCCGATACCACTGCAGGAGACGGTCGACCGCATCAACCGCATCACCGCCGACCGCGTGAAGCTGATCGCCCGGCAGGTGCTCGACAAGGGGGCATTCTCGCTCGCCGGCATCGGCCCCGTCGCCAAGCTTCCCGACTACGACGCCATCGCGTCGCGCCTCAAGCACTGATGGTCATGCTCGGCTGGTTCGCTCCCGATCCGACCCCGGTTCTGGAGGGGCCTCATGTCGTGCTGCGCGCGCCGCGCTCGCGCGATTACGAGGCGTGGCGCGCGCTGCGCCGCGCCAGCCGCGACTTCCTCAAGCCCTATGAGCCGCGCTGGACCGAGGCCGATCTCAATCGCCAGGCCTATGGCGCCCGCCTCTGGCGCGGCCGGCAGGAAGCGCGGCGCGGTACCGACTATTCGTTCCTGCTGTTTGAAAAGACACCGCGCGGCGAAGTGCTGGTGGGCGGCCTCACGATCTCCAATGTGCGGCGCCGCGCCGCACAGTTCGCGACGCTCGGCTACTGGATGGGCGAGCGCTTCGCCGGCCGCGGCCTGATGAGCGAGGCGGTGGGCGTGCTGCTGCCCTACTTCTTCGAGGTGCTGGCGCTGCATCGCCTGCAGGCGGCGTTTTTGCCGCACAATCAGGCGAGCCGTCGCGTCCTTGAAAAAAACGGATTCCACGAAGAAGGCTACGCCGAACACTACCTCCAGATCGACGGCAAATGGGCGGATCATGTGCTTTTCGCCCTGACCCGCGAACGCTGGGAGGCCCGCCCCAGAACGGGCCAGCCCTGAATGCTTGTCGCGATGGGGAAACCCCGTTACCTAGGGCGGTCGAACATTCCGGGCGGACCTATCATCCATAGCATGCGTCAGTTGTTGGCCCTCGTGGTGCTTTTGCTGTTGGCCTCCATCGGCCCGGCAGGCGCCCAGGAAGTCGACATCGTTCCGGCGCCCGAAGACGTCAACGCCGTCAACCTGACGTCGGCCGTGAGCGTCCGTCCGGGCGAGAACGGCAAGATCGAGCTTTCGACCGCGCCCGGCGAAGACGGCATCATCCGCCGCATCGGCGTGCTCGCGAGCCAGAGCGGCACCAACCCGAACTGGGCCGTGTTCGCGCTGCGCAACGATTCCGATGCGCAGATCGACCGCCTGCTGGTCGCCCCGTTCTTCCGCCTGCCGGGCTCGGGCGTGTTCCGCCCCGACCTCGGCGCGCTCCGCATGACCGCGCTTACCCCGAGCGCCGGAATCCGGCCGGTGCGCCTGCCGGACCGCGAGGCCGATGTGTTCGAGGTGACGCTCGACCCCGGCGCCACCGTTACCTTCGTCGCCGAACTCAGCGGCAACACGCTGCCCGAGCTTTATCTGTGGAAGCCCGACGCCTATCGCGACTATGTCAACTCATTCACGCTGTTCCGCGGCGTGGTGCTCGGCGTGGCGGCGCTTGCGGCGGTGTTCCTCACCATCATGTTCGTGGTGCGGGGCAGGGGCATCTTCCCGGCCACGGCGGCCTTCGCCTGGGCCGTGCTCACCTACCTGCTGATCGACTTCGGCATCTTTGGGCCGCTGCTCGGCATCTCCAACGGTTCGACCCAGCCGTTCCGCGCGGCGGCCGAAGCGGGCATCGCGACGACACTGTTCGCGTTCCTGTTCATCTATCTCAACCTTCACCGCTGGCACCTGCGGTTCATCACCCTGGCGCTCGCGCTCACCGTGGTGTTCCTCGCGCTCTTCGGCTTTGCCTTCTTCCAGCCGGCTGTGGCCTCGACTATCGCGCGGCTCGTTCTGGCGCTGCTCGCGCTCACCGGCTTCTTCCTCATCCTGCTGCTGGCGCTGCGCGGCTACGATCGCGCGGTGCTGCTGGTGCCCACCTGGATCATCTACATCGCCTGGATCTTCTATGGCTGGCTGGTGATCACCGGGCAGGTCTCCAACGACGTCGCGCAGCCCGCCATCGCCGGCGGCCTCGTGCTCATCGTCATGCTGCTCGGCTTCACCTCGGTGCAGCACGCCTTTTCGGAAGGACAGGTGTCCATCGGCACGCTCAGCGAAGTCGAGCGCCGCGCCCTGGCGCTCACCGGCTCGGGCGACTTCGTCTTCGACTGGAACATCGAGCGCGACCGCGTCAGCGTCTCCGACGAGCTCTGCATCCGCCTCGGCGAGCGCCGCGGCTCGCTGCGCGGCGCCATCAAGCGCTGGCTCGATCGTATCCATCCCGACGACCGCGACCGGTTCAGAACGGCGTTCGACACGCTGGTCGAGCTGCGCCGCGGCAAGGTTTCGACCGACATCCGCCTCGCGGCCCATGACGGCAGCCACCGCACCTTCCGGATGCGCGTCAAGCCCGTGCTGGGCGGCGACGGGCAGGTGACGCGCATCGTCGGCACCCTGCAGGACGTCAACGAGGATCGCGCCAGCCGCGACCGCCTGCTGCACGACGCGGTGCACGACAGCCTCACGGGCCTGCCCAACAAGCAGCTGCTGCTCGACCGGCTCGAGCGCGCGCTGACCCGTGCCAAGCTGCCCAACGGCATCAAGCCGGCGGTGTTCCTCATCGACATCGACCGCTTCATGGAGCTCGAGGAGCGCGTCGGCCACTCCGCCGCCGATTCCGTGCTGCTCGCCATCTCGCGCCGCATTGCCCGCATCATGCGTCCGCTCGATACTGTGGCCCGCCTCTCAGGCGACCAGTTCGCGGTGATCCTCGCGTCGGAAGCCGCCGCCGGCAAGATCGCCGAAACTGCCGAGCAAATCCGCAAGGCGCTGAAGTCTCCGTTCAATTTCGGCGAGCGCGATTTATCGCTGACCGCCTCGATCGGCGTCACCATCTATGACGGCAACCCGGCCACCGCCGACGATGTGCTGCGCGATGCCGAACTCGCGATGTACTACGCCAAGCGCCTGGGCGGCGACCGCATCGAGGCCTATCGCGCTTCGGCGCGCTCCATCGCCGCCTATAGCCGCGCCTCCGAGGAAGACCTCGACCGCGGCCTGCGCCACGGCGAGCTCGAAGTGCAGTTCCAGCCCATCATGGACATCCATTCGGGCGAGATTGCCGGCGCCGAGGCGCTGATGCGCTGGAACCACCCGCAGCGCGGCATCGTGCCGCCCGAGGAGTTCGTGCCGCTCGCCGAGCGCACCGGCATGATCGAGCGGCTCGGCCGTCTCGCCTTTGAGCAGGCCGCCGGCCAGACCCGCGACTGGCTGCGCCAGCTTCCGGTGCCCGACGAGTTCTTCGTATCGGTCAATCTGTCGCCGACGCAGCTCCAGACCGAAACGCTGCTCTCGGACATGCGCGCGCTGGTCAGCCAGGACCGCCAGGTCGCCTCGCATCTGAAACTCGAGATCACCGAGGGCCAGGCGATGAGCAATCCCGAGCATTCGGCCTATATGCTGAGCGCGCTCAAGGCGATGGGCCTGCGCCTCGCGCTCGACGATTTCGGCACGGGTCACTCCTCGCTGAGCTATCTGCACCGCTTCCCGGTCGACACCATCAAGATCCCGGCGCCCTTCGTGCAGATGGCCGACGACAGCGGCCTGTCACACACCCAGGTGCCCATCATCCGCTCGATCGTGGCGCTCGCCACCGAGCTCGATCTTCTGGTGATCGCCGAGGGCGTCGAGACGCTCGAGGAGATCGAGCGCCTGCAGCAGCTCAACTGCCAGTTCGCTCAAGGTTTTGCCTTCGGCGCCGCCATGACCGGCGTGGAGTTCACCAAGAAGCTGGCCGCTCAGCTGGGCCGGTAGAGCATCGCTCTACAAGGCGGATTTGATATCCGTCCTGGCGAAGTCGCCGCCCTTGTAGAGCAGGGGTACGTCGAGCCGCTTGGCAAGCGCATAAGAAAAGCAGTCGCCGAAGTTGAGCTGAGCGGGATGGCTCGTGCCCTTTCCAAACTGCATGTGGGCTTGTCGCGCGAACTGCAGGTCGTCGAGACTCAGCGGTTCGATGGTCGCTCTCGCCGACGCGAGGAAGTCGTCCAGCCAAGCTTCGCTCATCGCCGTGGGGAGATGACGGAGACCGCGTATCACGATCGAGCATTCAAGCACCGCAGCAGCGGAGACGAATGGACCGCCATCGTCTGCCATTCGCCTACCGAGCAGGGCGGCGTCGCTCTCCTTGGCGAAGATGGCCACGATCGCTGACGTATCGACGACGATCACGTCGGCAAGCCGTTCTCGTCGTAGCCAAGAATCTCGTCTGCGGTTCGCGTGTCCCGGACAGGAGCTGCCCAGTAGCGCTCAACGATCGACATCATCCGCGCATATCGCTCATCAGCAGACTCTACGGGTGCGTCGCGATCCAGCTTCTCCTGAAGCGCCACCTTCACGGCTCTGCTGAGCGTCGTGTGATGCTGGCGCGCAACTTCCTCCGCCAGGGCCCTGGTCTCGGGGTCCTTCAGATTAAGCTGGGTGGCCTTCGCCGTTGGCTCGTGCTTGTTCATGGTAGAAAGATACGCCTCTTTCTACCATGCTTCAACCTAGGCGTGCCCGGCGGCTCCGCTGAGGCTCGCCCGCGTGATGCCCAATTGTGCCAGGGCGATGTCGTAGCGGTCGCCCAGCGCCGTGCCGAACAGCAGGTTGCGGGAGAAGGGGACGGTGAGCCAGCCGTTGAGCGCGAGCTCGTTTTCGAGCTGGCCGGCGCCCCAGCCGCAATAGCCCAGCGCGAAAACGGCGTCGGCGGGCTCGGGCTTGAAGGCGATGGATTTGAGGATGTCGAGCGTCGCCGTGAGGCAGACCTCGTCGCTCACCTCGTAGGTGTTCTCCTCGCGGAAATAATCGGGCGAATGGAGCACGAAGCCGCGCCCCCGTTGCACCGGACCGCCGCGCAGCACTTCGCGGTCGCGCACGCTGGAGGGCAGCCGGATCAGCTCGTCCTTGCCGCTGATGCCGAGCTCTTCGAGGATGTCGGCGAAGCGCATGTCCTCGACGGGCTGGTTGACCACCAGTCCCATCGCGCCCTCCTCGCCATGCCCGACGACATAGATCACGGCTTCGTGGAAGCGCTCGTCGCCCATCGTCGGCATCGCCACCAGAAACTGCCCCTTGAGGGATTCCATCACTGCCTCCATCGCGGCCAATCTAGCGCACAGCACAGTGGCGGCAATATGCCGGTCACGAAGCCCTGATCCGACGTGCCTTCATTGTTGTCGGTTTCCATTGTATCGGGGAGCGCCATGCTGAGAATTCTCGCTGTCATCGCTGTGACGTCCCTCGCAGCGCCAGCCTTTGCCGCCGCCACCGACTGGCAGGAAATCGCGCCGGGCGTGAAGGCCCGCCTCATTTCATCCGACACGCTGGTCGATGGGGTGACGCTTGCCGGTCTCGAGCTCGACATGCCCGCGGGGACCAATACCTATTGGCGCACGCCGGGCGAAACCGGCATTCCCACCGAGTTCGATTTCTCCGCTTCGAGCGGTGTCGTCGACCCCATGGTCCACTGGCCCTATCCGCAGATCGACCGCAGCCGCGGCTACATGGACTACGCCTATTACGGGCCGGTCGTGCTGCCCTTCGAGTTCGGCGCGGAGGCGGGGCCGGCGGTTCTCGATGTCGCCGTGACGCTGGGCATCTGCTCGGACATCTGCGTGCCCGCGACCGCGAAGCTGACGCTGCCGCTCGACTTCGCGGCGCCCGATGCCGCGCAGGCCATCCGCCTCGACCAGGCCATGGCCACCACGCCCATCCTGTGGGACCAGCCCGGCAAGCCCTTCGGCAGTGTCGAGGCGGGACTCGACGGCTCGCTGCATCTGCTGAGCCCGAACGCGGCGATCGATCCGCAGAGCGTCATCGCCGCCCTCGACGATCCCGCCATCCTCTTTGAAGCGCCGCAAAAAAGCCCGGATGGCGCCTTATGGACCCTCAGGCCTCTCGGGGGAGCGGCTGAAAAGGAACTGGAGGGCAGTTCCGTTCAATTGACATTCGAGACGCCCGAAGGCCCATATGCGGTCACCTATTTGATCGCGCCGAGCCAGCCCTAGCGGCTCCACCAACACCAAGCGGAAAATCGCGAGCATGATCCAAGCCGGCGACAAGCTGCCGTCCGTTCCCGTTAAACTTGTCGATGCCAATGGCGTGTCCGATGCCGACAGCGCCGGCATTCTGGGTCAGGGCCGCGTCGTGCTGTTCGGCGTTCCCGGCGCCTTCACGCCCACCTGCGACACCAGCCATCTGCCTGGTTTTATCGGCGCCGCCGATCGCATCAAGGCGGGCGGCATCAACCGGATCGTCTGCGCCACCGTCAACGACCATCATGTGGTCAAGGCCTGGGCCGAGCGCAGCGATGCCCTGGGCAAGATCGATTTCATTGCCGACGCGCATGGCAGGCTCGCAGAAGCCCTTGGCCTTGCGAAGGATTTCGGTGATCTGGGCCGGCGCTACGCTCGTTTTGCCATGATCGCCAGGGATGGTGTGGTCCAGCAGGTGTTCGTGCAGGACGTTGCGGGCGTGACAGTCAGCGGCGCACCTGCCATTCTTTTGGCCCTGCAGGGGGAAGCAGTAGCGTGACACGGGGTCCAGCGTTGAATCTTGCCACTTTGCGTATCGCCGCCGCCGTTTCGGTCGCCGCACTCCTGTCGGCCTGCTCGATGGGCGGCATCACCCCGGCGCCCTCGCCCCAGTCGCAGGCGCTGCAGACCGCGGCCGTGACCCCGGACGAAATTGCGGCCCAGAGCCCGGCGCTGCCCGCCATCGCCACCGAATGCCCGCCCATCAAGGTGCGCCCCGGCGCCGAGGCGATCTACTATTACGGCAAGGGCCAGGTGGGTAACCCCAGGGACCTGCAGTACCAGGCCGTCATCGACAAGCAGTCGCGCAACTGCGTGGTCTCCAACGGCCTCATCACCGTCAAGATGGGTGTCGTCGGCCGCTTCATGCTCGGGCCCTCGGGCAACCAGACGAGCGTCGGCCTGCCGCTGCGCTTCGCCGTCGAGCGCGACGAGGCGCCGCTGTTCACCGAAAAGTACGAGATCCCGGTCCAGCTCGCCGGCGGCGCGCAGGCGACCGATTTCGTCAAGGTCGTCGAGAACGTCCAGATCCCCTACGTGTCGGGCGACAACATCACCATCTGGGTCGGCTTCGACTCCAAGGGCTGATAAACCGGCCGTGCCGATTGACTCCGGCGCGGCCATCGCATCAGGATAAATCGACTGCGGGAGATGCCGGACGGAATTTCCGTCCGGAGCCGAAGGCGCAACCGCCCCGGAAACGCTCAGGCAAAAGGACCGCGTCGGACTGAACTCTGGAAAGCAGGTGGCAACACCTCACCGAAGGAGCAACCGGAGCATAGGCCCTCCGGGAAATCTCTCAGGTTAGCGGACAGAGGGGGCACGGCGCACCGCGCAGGCGGTGGGCATTCGTGCAATCGACCCCGGTGTGTCCATGTCCGAGCCTCAAGACCAGCCCCTCAAGACAGTCGTGCTCAACGACGAGCACATCACGCTTGCCGGCCGCATGGTGCCGTTCTCGGGCTATTCGCTGCCCGTGCAGTATCCCAGCGGCATCATCGCCGAGCACAAATGGACGCGCGAGCATGCCGGGCTGTTCGACGTCTCGCATATGGGACCGAGCTTCCTGCTGCTCAACGAGAAATCCGGCGACCCGCAGCGCGACCATGAGGCGGTTGCCGCGCTGGTCGAGCCGCTCGTCACCGGCGACATCCGCGGCCTGCAGCCCGGCCAGGTGCGCTATACTCTGCTGCTCAACCACGAGGGCGGCACGCGCGACGACCTGATGATTGCCCGCCCCGCCGATCCCGCCTGGGGCGGCACGCTCTATGTCATCGTCAATGCGGGGACCAAGGAACTCGATTGGGCTCATATCGCCGCCGCGACGTCGGGCCGAGCGACCCTCAATCGCTCCGACGATTGCGGGCTGCTCGCGCTGCAGGGCCCCGACGCAGTCGCCGTCCTCAGTGCGATCGTCCCGGAGGTCGCGGGGCTTGGCTTCATGACCTATCGCTCCTTCAAGTGGAACGGCACGACGCTGGTCATCTCGCGCTCGGGCTATACGGGTGAGGACGGGTTCGAAATTCTCGTTCCGCCGGAGTCGGCTCCCGCGCTATGGAACGCAATTCTTGCCGACGCGCGCGTCAAGCCCATCGGCCTCGGGGCCCGCGACAGCCTGCGACTCGAGGCAGGGTTGCCGCTCTACGGGCACGACCTCGACGACACCGTCTCGCCCATCGAGGCGGGGCTCAATTTCGCCGTCAGCAAGCGCCGCCGCGAAGCTGCCGACTTCCCCGGCGCCCAGCGCATCCTGAGCGAGCTCTCCGGCAATCTCGGCCGCATCCGCGTCGGCCTGTTCGTCGAAGGCGCTCCGGCCCGCGAGGGTGCGACGATCGTCGACGAACACGGCACCGGCATCGGCCGCGTCACCTCGGGCGGCTTCGCGCCGTCGATGAGCCGCGCCATCGCGCTCGGCTTCGTCGATCCCCGTCACGCTGCGCCGGGCACGAAACTGCAGGTCGCCGTGCGCGACCGGCTGCAGCCCGCCGAAGTCACAACCCTTCCCTTTGTCCCCCATCGCTACGTGCGAAAGGCCGCGTCATGACCACCAGATACACCGAGGACCACGAATACATCCGCGTCGAAGGCACGACCGGAACCGTGGGCATCACCAACTACGCCCAGGACCAGCTCGGCGACATCGTCTTCGTCGAACTGCCCACGCCCGGCAAGAAGCTCAAGAAGGGCGACGAGGCCGCAGTGGTCGAGTCGGTGAAGGCTGCCTCCGAGATCTACGCACCCGTTTCGGGCACCATCACCGAGGTCAATCTCGCGCTCCAGGCCGAGCCCGGCCTCATCAACACGGCGCCCGACGCCGGCGGCTGGATTTACAAGATCGCGCTCGACGACGCCTCCGAGCTCGACAGCCTGCTCGACGACGCGGCCTACGCCAAGCACACCGCCTGAGGACATCGATGCGCTACCTTCCCCATTCCGCTGCCGAGCGCGCCGAGATGCTGGCCGTGATCGGCGCGAAGTCCGCCGAGGAGCTGTTCGGCGCCGTGCCGCGGCACGCGCTGCTGACCCGGCCCGTCGACCTGCCGGCGCACTCGCCCGAGTTCCTCGTCGAGGCGCGCATGCGGGCGATGGCGGCCAGGAACCGCGCCGGCGCCGATGGTCCGTTCTTTGTCGGCGCCGGCGCCTATCGGCATCACGTCCCGGCGACCGTCGACCACCTGATCCAGCGCAGCGAATGGCTCACCGCCTATACGCCCTATCAGCCCGAAGTGTCGCAGGGCACGCTGCAGATGCTGTTCGAGTTCCAGACGCAGGTCGCGCACCTGACCGGCATGGATGTGGCAAACGCCTCCATGTATGACGGCTCGACGGCCACCGCCGAGGCCGTGCTGATGGCGCGGCGGCTGACCCGCAAGGACCGGATCATTCTCTCGGGCGGCCTCCACCCGCATTACCGCGACGTCGTCCACACCTATCTCGACAATTCGCCCAACCTTGTCAGCCTTCCCGCCTCGCCGGAAGGGCAGGGCGACATCCTCGACCGCATCGACGACGACACCGCTGCCATCGTCATCCAGACGCCGGACTTCTTCGGCCATCTGCGCGACGTGAAGCGCGCCGCCGACGCCATCCACGCCAAGGGCGGCCTGCTGATCGTGGTGGTCACCGAGGTCGTTTCGCTCGGGCTGCTCGAGGCGCCGGGCGCCCTCGGCGCCGATATCGTCGTGTGCGAGGGCCAGTCGATCGGCAATGCCCTCAATTTCGGCGGCCCCTATGTCGGGCTGATGGCGACCCGGAAGGAGTTCATCCGCCAGATGCCGGGCCGGCTCTGCGGCGAGACCGTCGATGCCGATGGCAACCGCGGCTTCGTGCTCACGCTCTCCACCCGCGAACAGCACATCCGCCGCGAGAAGGCGACATCGAACATCTGCACCAATTCCGGTCTCTGCGCGCTGGCCTTCTCGATCCATATGTCGCTTCTCGGCGAAGCCGGGCTCACGCGCCTCGCGCGCCTCAACCATTCGCGCGCCGCGGCCCTGGCAAAGGCGCTGCGCGCGGTGCCGGGCGTCGAGCTCCTCAACAAGACCTTCTTCAATGAGATGACCATCCGGCTGCCGATCCCTGCGGCGCCGGTTATCGAGATCCTCGCGGAAGCCGACGTGCTGGCGGGCGTCCCCGTCAGCCGCCTCATCCCCGACGATCCGGCGGTCGACAACCTTATCGTGCTCGCGGCGACCGAACTCACCACCGACGCGGACATTGACATGCTCGCCACCTGCCTCAACGCCGCCATCGGAGGTGCAGCATGAGCATGAACACCCAGGGCCGCCCGACCGGAACGGGCACTGTCTCCACCGCCGCCACCGGCTCCTCGCTGCTGCCCAACGAACCGCTGCTGTTCGAGATCGGCGACACCGGGCACTCCGGCGTCGACCTGCCCGATGTCGCCGTGTCAGGCGACTTCCTCGGCGGCTTCGAGCGCAAATCGCCGCTGAGCCTCGCCGGGCTCACCGAGCCCGAGGCGATGCGTCACTACGTGCGTCTCAGCCGCCTCAATTACTCGATCGACAGCGGCATGTATCCGCTCGGCTCGTGCACCATGAAGCACAATCCGCGGCTCAACGAGAAGATGGCGCGACTCCCCGGCTTCGCCGATATCCATCCGCTGCAGCCGGTCTTCACCGTCAAGGGCGCGCTCGAATTGATGAGCGAGCTTGCCCACTGGCTGATGACCCTCACCAATACCGCCGCCGTTTGCCTCACGCCCAAGGCCGGCGCGCATGGGGAGATGGCCGGCATGATGGCGATCCGTGCCGCCCACCAGGCAACGCGCCAGAACCACCGGAACGTGGTTCTTGTTCCCGAGTCCGCCCACGGCACCAATCCGGCGACGGCGGCCTTCCTCGGCTACACCGTCAAGGCCATCCCGGCCCGTACCGACGGCACCGTCGATGTCGAGGCGGTGAAGGCGGCGCTCGGCTCCGACATCGCCGCGATCATGCTGACCAACCCCAACACCTGCGGCCTGTTCGAGCCCGACATCATCGATATCGCCAAGGCGGTGCACGATGCCGGCGCCTATTTCTACTGCGACGGCGCCAACTTCAACGCCATCATGGGCGTGGTGCGGCCGGGGGACCTCGGCATCGACGCCATGCACATCAACCTGCACAAGACCTTCTCCACCCCGCATGGCGGTGGCGGTCCGGGTGCCGGACCGGTTGTGTTGTCGGAGGCGCTCGCGCCCTTCGCGCCGGTTCCGTTCGTGCGCGATGGCGATCTCATCGAGCATCCCGAGGGCACGCACCTGGGGCGTGTCACCGCGTTCAACGGCCAGATGGGCATGTATGTGCGGGCGCTCACCTACATGCTGAGCCATGGCTGCGACGGCCTTGCGCAGGCGGCCAAGGATGCCGTGCTCAACGCCAACTACGTGAAGGCGCGGCTGGGCGACGTGTTCTCGGTGCCCTTCGCCGAGGCCGGCTTCTGCATGCACGAGGCGCTGTTCGACGACAGCTTCCTTGAAGGCAGCGGCGTCACCACGCTCGATTTCGCCAAGGCGCTCATCGACGAGGGCTACCACCCCATGACCATGTACTTCCCGCTGGTGGTGCACGGGGCGATGTTGATCGAGCCCACCGAAAGCGAGAGCCGGCAGACGCTCGATCATTTCTGCGAGACGATGCTCGACCTCGCCGCCGATGCGAAGGCGGGCAACGCCGAGCGCTTCACGGCTGCACCGACGCGCGCGCCGCGCCGCCGGCTGGACGAAACGCGGGCGGCGCGCCAGCCCAAGCTCAAATGGGAAGCGCCCGAGCCGCTGCCGCAGGCGGCGGAATAGGGAACCATCGGGGCTAGACGGGGAGTCCACCGCAGCTATGCTGCGGTGGTGGAGTTTCCGTGACAAAGACCGAGCGCGTTCTCAGTCAGTTCGCCGATCAGGCGCGGGCCAGCGACCAGCTCGGCTCGCCGTTTACTGCCATGCTCTGCCGCGTCCTCGCGGCGCGGCTGCATGCCGGCACGCAATTCGGCCGCCGCATCCTCGAATGGGAGGGTGACCCGTTCCCCGACAATGTGGCGCTCCGCGCCTGCGGCGCGCTGCACGCGCTGGCGCGGTCGGGCTGGGAACCCAATCTCACCCGTGTCTATCCACCCAACCCGACGAGCGAAACGGCGCTGTGGGTGGCGATCTCCGACGCCCTGCAGCACAACGACGCGTTCCTCACCGAGCGCCTCGACAGCCCGCCGCAGACCAATGAGGTCGCGCGTTCGGGCTGGATTCTGGGCGCCATGCTGCACCTCAGCTCCATCACCGGGCGGTCGCTCGAAGTGCTCGAGATCGGCGCGAGTGCCGGGCTCAATCTCGCCTTCGACGAGTATCGCTACGAGCTGGGTAACGGACGGAGCTGGGGGCCGCTCGATGCACCGCTGACGGTCGAGTGCGCCTGGCGCGGCAGGACGCCGCCGCTCGACGCGCCGCTCGCCGTGGTATCGCGCGCCGGCTGCGATCTGCGCCCTGTCGATCCCGGCAATCCGGACGACCGGGCCCGCCTCGTCTCCTATGTCTGGGCCGACCAGCTCCACCGGATGCACCGGGTTGAAGCCGCGCTGGCCCATGCCGCCCGGCACCACCGCACGGTCGACGGCGCCGACGCCGCCGACTGGATCGAGCGGAAGCTGGCGGTGCCGCAACTGCCGGGCGTGGCGCGCGTCGTGCTCCACACCATCGTCTGGGACTACATTCCGGCGCCCGTGAAGACCCGGATCGAGGCGGCGCTGGCAGCAGCCGGGGCGGCGGCGACGCCGCAGCGACCGTTCGCTCGGGTGAGCGCCGAGCCCGATGCCACGCGCGGCAGCGCGCGCCTCGACCTCACGGTGTGGCCGCAGGGCGAAACCGTCACGCTGGGTCGTGGGGACTTCCACGGCCGCTGGGCGGAGTGGGCCTAGGCTTGCGCGCTGCGCCGAAGCGGAAACGTCTCGCGAAACGTCGCGTCGCTCGCGAATGCCTCCAGCAGCTGGTTGAACTCGGCCGGCTGGTCCCAGAACGGGGCATGGCCGGCATCTTCGATCACCAGCGGCATGCCGTGCCACAGCGAGGGCCCGGCGAGCGTGTCGAGATAGCTGAGCCGCACGAACGGCTCCTCGCGGCCATTGACCAGCGCGACCGGAATGCGCGCCGTTTCCACGGCATGGCGCTGGTCGAGACATTCGCCCCGCATCAGCGAGCGCACCGTCGCCGAGCGGACACGGCCATCGGCGCGGCGGATCGCGGCGAGCAGCTCGGGCGTCGCGCCACGGCCGTAGCAGAGCGAGAAGAAGCGGGCGACGTCGCGGTCGGAATAGTCTTCCTTGCTGGCGAGGGGAACGTCCCAGCTTGTGCGGAAGGCGCGCAGCATGGCGAGCGTGCCGTGCCCTACCGGCGGCGCGCCGCACAGCATCAGGCCGGCCAGTCCCTTATGTTCGATCATCTCGATGGCGATGTGGCCGCCCAGCGACCAGCCCAGGATCATGAAGCGGTCGAGCGTGAGCCGCGCCACCAGTTCGGTCATCGCCTGCGTCATGCCGCGCAGCGAATAGGCGGCGGGATCGGCCGCATCCTCGCTCGCGCCATGGCCCGGCAGGTCGACGGCGATCAGGCGGTGCTTGCGGGCGAGGGAGCTGTCGAGCTGCCGGTCGAACACCGCGCGGCTGCTCCCGGTGCCATGCAGCATCAGGATGGGCAGCCCGGCGCCATCGCTCTCGGTCAGGCGGAGCGCGCCGGCGGATGTGGCGATGGTTCGTACGTGCAGCATCGGAACCTCAGAAATGAGGGCTCCACCCTATGCGCTGCCGACGCACGCCGGGTTTACGCAAAGGCTTAACGTTCACCTAACGGTGCCAGCCGCCTTGTCATGGATGGCTCGCGCACACTAGGGTCGGCGCATGCAGCTCGGGCTCGATATCCTGCTCACCGGATTGAGCATTTTCGTCATCGGCAGCCATGCCGTGGTGGGCAAGGGGCATTTCAAGTCGCGGCAGATGCCCGCCGGCGCCAATCTGGTGTCGGCCGCCGTGCTCACGACGCTCGCCGTGTTTCTGCTGCTGCTGTGGACCGGCGAGGCGCCGCTCGCCGCCCAACTCGTGGCGCTTGCCCTAGAGGCAGCAAGCCTCTGGCTGTTTTTTCGCACGATCGCGGCTTCGCGCGACGGCGCGCTGCACTTTGCCTTCGATACCGAGAACCCGGTGAGCCTCGTCACCGCGGGGCCGTACCGCCACGTGCGCCACCCGTTCTACACGTCCTACCTGATCTTCTGGACCGGCCTTGCCATCGGCACGTGGTCGCCCTGGGCCATTCCCGTGCTGGTGCTGATGACGGTGCTGTACACCGTCGCGGCCCGCGGCGAAGAAGCCAAATTCGCCCGCACCGGCATGTCGGAAGACTACGCCGCCTACCGCGCGCGCACCGGCATGTTCTGGCCGAAGCTCGGATAGGGCAGGGCCGCCGGCCGACCTCAAAACAAAAGGCGGGCACCCGGGCCCGCCTCGAACTCACATCCGTGAAACCGTGCTCTAGTTGAGCTTGGCGCCCACGTCGCGGATCGCCTGGTCGACCAGCGCGTCGCCCTTGCTGGCCATCTGGCGGGTGAGCAGCACGCGGGCGGCTTCCACGGCGACGTCGGCCGAGCGCGAACGCACTTCGGCCACGGCCTGCGATTCCGCCTGGGCGATCTTGTCTTCCACTGCCTTGGTGCGGCGGGCGATCAGCGCCTCGAGCGAGGTCTTGGCCTCGGCCGTCAGGCGGAACGCTTCTTCGCGCGCGGCGGCCACGATGCTCTCGGCTTCGGTGGCGGCGGCCTGGCGCTTGCTCTCATATTCTTCGAGCAGGAACTTGGCCTCGAGGCGCAGGCGCTCGGCCTCCGCCAGCTCGGACTCGATCGCCTTGATGCGGTCGTCCAGCATCTTGGCGATGGTGCGGTGGATACCCGCATAGAGCGCGATGCCGATGAAGATGACGAGGGCGATGGTCGCCCAGATGGTGGCGCCCGTGGTGGCGTCGAACCCGAAGCTCAGCATCAGAGGGCTCCCTTGGCTTCTGCGACCGCGGCGCGGACGTCGGCTTCATAGGCGTCGCCGCCAAGCTGCGCGACGAGGGCCTGCGCCGTCTCGGTGGCGATGGCGTCGACGCTGCCCAGCGCGGCCGATTTGCTGGCCTGGATGCGGGCGTCGGCTTCGCTCATGCGCGTGCCCAGATCCTTCTCGACCACAGCGCGCTTGCCCTCGATATCCGCGCGGATGGACTGGCGGGTATCTTCGGCGATCTTGCCGGCGTCCTGGCGCGCCTGAGCGAGCGCGGCTTCGTAAGCGGCCACGGCCTTGTCGGTCTGCGCGCGCAGCCGCTCGGCTTCCTTGAGGTCGCCTTCGATGCGGGCCTTGCGCGCGTCGATGATGCCGCCGATGCGGGGCAGGGCGACGCGGCTCAGCGCGATGTAGAGAACGGCGAAGGTGATCGCGAGCCAGACGAGCTGGCTCGAGAACGTCGAGGGATCGAACGGCGGGAAGACCTCGGCATGGGCTTCCTCGGTGGCGTGCACCTCGCCGGTCGCATGCGCTGCGTCCGTCGCGTGCTCATCCACAACGACGCCCTGCTGCAGAGCGTCACCGCCTTCAGCCTGCGCCACGATGATGATGGGGGTCTGGCCCGCCATGTCGTAACCTCTTGTCGCCAGAAAAGAAGCCCGGCGGACCGGGCTTCGCTATCGTCTCGATCTGCCGATCAGACTGCGAACAGCAGCAGAAGGGCGATCAGGAAGGAGAAGATGCCCAGAGCTTCGGTCACGGCGAAGCCGAAGATCAGGTTACCGAACTGGCTCTGGCTGGCCGACGGATTGCGCAGGGCACCCGACAGGAAACTGCCGAAGATGTTGCCCACGCCGATGGCGGCGCCCGCCATACCGATTGCGGCGATACCTGCGCCGATAAACTTAGCTGCTTCTGCTTCCATTAGTCTGCTCCATTTTGCGACCGATTGACGGCGCTTGCCGCCGTCTCACTGTGAACCGGTCTAGATCAATGCGACGGATGGATCGCATCGTTGATGTACATCGAGGTCAGCACCGCAAACACATAGGCCTGCAGAGCCGCGACGAGGAATTCGAGGGCCGTGATCGCGACGGTCATGACCAGCGGCAGGATGGCGCCAAGCCAGCCCAGCCAGCCGAGCGCACCGAGCGTCACGATGAAGCCGGCGAACACCTTGAGGGTGATGTGGCCGGCGAGGATGTTGGCGAACAGACGAACGCTGAGCGAAATCGGGCGCGACAGGAACGAGACGATCTCGATCGGCACCACGATGGGCAGCACGTAGCCGGGCACGCCCGAGGGCACGAACAGCTTGAGGAACTTGAACCCGTTCTTCCAGAAGCCGTAGACGATGACGACGGCGAACACGAGAAGCGCGAGAGCGAAGGTGATGATGATATGGCTGGTCACCGTAAAGAAGAACGGGATCATGCCGAACATGTTGGCGACGAGCACGAACATGAAAAGCGAGAACACGAAGGGGAAGAACTTCATGCCCGCCGTGCCGGCCGAGCTTCGCACCATATTGGCCACGAACTCGTAGAGCATTTCGCTCACCAACTGCGCGCGGCCCGGGATGATGGCGCGGCGGCCGGTGGAGAGCAGCAGGTACGCGAGGATCAGTCCAACCGTCAGCACCATGAACAGCGCCGAGTTGGTGAAGGCGAAACCGCCCTCGCCAAACGAGACGACCGGTGTGATCAGGAATTGGTGGATCGGGTCGACTTTATTCGGATCGGCCAAGAACGGTCCCCAGCTCTAGTCTTCGTCATCAGAACCCGGACCGAGGTCCGAGCCGGGCGGCGGTGGTGCCGCCCTGTTCATGCTTTCGGCTGCGCGCACCACATTGAGCACGCCGGCCGCAAATCCGATCAGCAGCATCACCAGCATGAGCCACGGTGCGGTATTCAGCCACCGGTCCAGCAGATAACCCGCCCCCGCGCCAACCAGGATCGCCGCGATGAACTCGGTGCCAAGCCGCATGGCGCGGCCCATTCCCGTCATCTCACCGCCAATCCTCTGAGGCCCCGCGGTTTCCGCCGCGAACTGCCCTCGGGCGCGTTCGATCTTCTCCTTGAGGCGCTGCGACTGCTCGCGCACCCGCTCTTCCTCGCCGTTGCCACCGGACCCGCGCATGTCAGTCAACGCGTCCTCCTGTCAGCCCCGGAACTCTAAGGAAAAGACCCCCTCAAAGTCGGGCGCAACATAGTGTTGACCCAATTGAGTGTCAAGCGCGCCTCATTGGCACTAAGCGCCTGTAATATAATGGTATTTCACCGCCGGACTGGGGCGCGACAACGAGTCATGTCGCGCTTTGCCGTGTGCGCGCGAAGGCGGCGGCTCCTACGCCACCTTCGATTCCAGCACCGCGGTCGCACCAGTCAGGTCCACCGACACCAGCTGGCTCACGCCGCGCTCGAACATGGTGACGCCGAACAGCCGGTTCATCCGCGCCATGGTGATGGGGTTGTGGGTGATCACCACGAACCGCGTCTCGGTGCGGTTGGCCATCGCATCGAGCAGCGCGCAGAAGCGCTCCACATTGGCGTCGTCGAGCGGCGCGTCGACTTCGTCGAGCACGCAGATCGGCGCCGGATTGGTGAGGAACACCGCAAAGATCAGCGACATGGCGGTGAGCGCCTGCTCGCCGCCCGACAGCAGCGTCATGGTCGAGGGCTTTTTGCCCGGCGGCTTGGCGATGATCTCGAGGCCCGCTTCCAGCGGATCGTCGCTCTCGACGAACTGCAGCTCCGCCGTGCCGCCGCCGAACAGCGTCGTGAACAGCTCCTGGAAGTGCGCGTTGACCTTCTCGAACGCTTCCGACAGCCGCGAGCGGCCTTCCTTGTTGAGACTCTGGATGCCCGAGCGGAGCTTGGCGATGGCGGCCACGAGGTCGTCGCGGTCCTTCACCATGACGTCGAGCTTTTCCTGCACCTCGACGCTTTCCTGCTCGGCGGCGAGGTTCACGCCGCCCAGCCGCTCGCGCTCGGCCTTGAGCCGCTCGACCTTGCGCTCGGTGGCTTCTTCCTCGGGCAGGGCGTCCTGCGGCTTGATGCCGGCGGCGAACGCCGTGTCGGCCGCCTGGATGTCGAGCGTCTCCTGCACCTGCCGTTCGATCTGGTGGCGTTGCGCGATCAGGCCTTTGAGCCGCTCCTCGACGCGGGCGAGGTGCTCGCGGAACCCGCTCAGCGCTTCGGCGGCGAGCCGCTGCGCCTTGTCGGCATCCTTGAAATTGCCCTGCGCCTGCGCCAGCACGTCGCTGGCCGCGCTGTGCGCGGCGCGCGCCGTGGCGATCTGCGCATCGAGTTCGGCCTGCCGCTCCTCGAAGCCGGCGGGCGAATTGTTCATCGCCTCCAGAGCCTGCGACAACTCGTTCAGCCGCTTGTCGAGCGTTGCCACCTGCGCCTCGGCGCCGCCGCGGCGGCGCTGCCAGTTGGCTGTCTCATTGGCGATCTGGCTCAGCCGTCCATTGCGGAGCTGCGCCGCCGTCTCGAACGAACCGAGCTTGAGCCGCGCCTGGTCGGCGCCGCCCCGCGTCTCGTCGAGATGCGTGCGCTTGCCCGCGAGCATCGCCGCCGCTTCGCTCTCGTCGCCGGCTTCTTCCAGCGCCTTCAGCGCATCGGCCTCGATGCCTTCGGCTTCCGCCAGCGAGGAGGCGAGCCGCACCCGCGCTTCCTCGAGCGCCGATTGCCGCGTGGCCAGCTCGCTCACCGCCTTGGTGGCGCGGTCGAGTTCCTGCTGCGCTGTCGCGATGTCGCGCTGCGCCGTGCGCCACGCATCGCGCTTCTGGCGCTCGCCATTGCGCGACTGTTCCAGCGACTGGTTCAGCGCCTGCGCGTCGGCGCGCAACGAATTGCGGGTGGCGCGGGCGTCGTTGAGTTCGGCATCGAGCTCGGCCAGCCGATTGCGCTGTGCGAGGCGCTGCGCCGCAGCACTCGGGGCATCCGCCGCCGATACGAAACCGTCCCAGCGCCACAGATCGCCCTCGCGCGTCACCAGGCGCTGCCCCGGCTTGAGGTCCCGCTGCAGCCGCGAGCCTTCGGCCTTGTCGACGACGCCGATCTGATTAAGACGGCGTTCCAATAGGCCGCTGCCGGAAACATGCGTGCTGAGCGGCGTGGCGCCGGCCGGCAGGCCAGGGTCGCCCTCGCCGGGGATCGGGCCGGCCCAGTGGAGCGGCGCTCCAGCGTCCGACGACGCCTCGAGGTCGTCGCCCAGCGCCGCGCCCAACGCGGTCTCGAAGCCGGCGTCGACCTTGAGCTCGTCGGCAATCGCCGTCCACAGCCCCTTGGCGCCGCCATTGAGGATGCGGTTGAGCGTCTGCGCCTCGGCGTCGAGCCGGTTCACCTGCGCTTCGATCTCGGTGACCCTCGGCCGCACCGCTTCGAGCGCCGCCTGCGCCTGCCGCGTCGCCTCTTCGGCCGCTACCGCCGCGGCTTCGGCTTCCGCCGACAGCGCCTGCGCCCCTTCGAGGGCATTGCGCTTGGCGGTCACGCCGTCATCGGCCTCGAGCTGCGCCGCCACATTAGCGGCGTCGCGTTCGACATCGGCGATCTGCTGGCGCAGCCGCGCCGCGCGCTGCGCCGCATCCTCGGCGCCGCGCTTGGCCTGCGCCCGACGGGCCTTCACCTGTGCTTCGAGGTCGGCGGCGATCCGCGCCTCGGCTTCCGCCGCGCGCACCGCGTTCATCGCCTCTTCCGCCGCGGCCTTGGCCGCCGCGAAAGCCTCCGCTTCGCCGGCCGCCTCAGCTTCGAGCCGGGTCTTTTCCTCGGCCGCGAGCCTGAGCGCTTCGTCGCTCTCCTCGAGCAACGCGCGTTCGCGCGAACCATCGGCGGTGGTCTGTTCGATACGCTGCGTCAGCTCGGCGCGCCGCTGTTCGGCCCGCCGCGCTTCCTCGGCCAGCTGTTCGGCGAGGATCGTCAGGCGCTGCAGCGCCGCCCCGGCCGCCGCTTCCTTGTCGCGCAGCGGCTGCACGGCCTGGTCGGCCATGAACACCACTTTCTGCGCTTCGAGCTCGGTGTGCTGGGCGTTGGCGAGCTCGTTGATGAGCCGGCCCTGCTCGGCCCCGGTTTCCTTCTCCGCCGCCCGCGCCGCGATCCAGCGGATGTGGAACAGCGTCGCCTCGGCCTTGCGGATGTCGCCGCTGATCGAGCGGTAGCGCGTCGCGAGGCGCGCCTGGCGCTTGAGCTGCTCGAGCTGCTGCGTCACCTGGTTAATCACGTCCTCGACGCGTTCGAGGTTCTGCTCGGCTGCCTTGAGCCGGAGCTCAGCCTCATGCCGGCGCGAATGGAGGCCCGAGATGCCCGCCGCTTCTTCGAGCAGCGCCCGCCGTGCCGTCGGCTTGGCGGCGATCAGCTCGCCAATCTGGCCCTGCCGGACGAGGGCAGGGGAATGGGCGCCCGTGGAGGCGTCGGCAAACAGGAGCTGCACGTCGCGGGCGCGCACTTCCTTGCCGTTGACGCGATAGACCGAGCCTTCTTCGCGCTCGATGCGGCGGGTGACTTCCAGCACGTCGGCATTGTTGAGCGTCGCCGGCGCCGTGCGGTCCGAATTGTCGAGCACCAGCGTCACTTCGGCGCTGTTGCGCTGCGGCCGGTTGCCCGAGCCGTTGAAGATCACATCGTCCATGCCCGAGGCGCGCATCGCCTTGTAGGAGCTCTCGCCCATCACCCAGCGCAGCGCTTCGACCAGATTGGACTTGCCGCAGCCATTGGGCCCGACAACGCCGGTCAGGCCAGGTTCGAGGTGGAGCTCGGTCAGATCCGAAAAGGATTTGAACCCGTGCAGCTTGAGACGCGAGAACTTCATGGACATAGGTTCTGAGATAGCGAAACGGCCCGTCGCGCGGAAGCGACGGGCCGTCTTAGGCCACTGAACCTTGTGGAAATTGAGTCCTTGTCCCCAACATATGGGGTCAAGGCAGCCCCGATCCCGTCCGGGCTAGAGCAGCGGGTCGATCTCGGCGGCGAGCTGCTCCATCGTCTTGTCGCCGGTGAGCTGCTTGCCGTTGATGTAGAAAGTGGGCGTGCCTTCGAGCCCGAAATCGTTGAGCGCCTGGTTGCGCATCGCGTCGATCCCGTTGAACAGCTCCTGGTTGGTCAGCGCCTCGTTGAACGCCGCGTCCGAGAAGCCGAGCTGGGTCGCGACGGTCTTGAGGGCCGTCAGCGGGTCACTGGCGGTGCCCCATTCCTGCTGAGTCCTGAAGTAGGCCGACAGCACGTTGTCATAGGTCTCGATCGCAGTCTGCGACAGTCCGCTGGGGTTGCCGGGGTCGGCAGGAGCCGCCGGCTCGGCGCTGGTCTCGGCGCTCGGCGCCGACGGATCGGCCGGGGCCGGCGTCGCCCCGCTATCCACCGACTTGGCGGCATGCTCGGCGAGCATGAAGATCGCGGCGTCCAGCGTGTTGCGGGCGAACGGGCGGATGATGAACTTCACCTTGCCGGTCGCGACATACTTCTCCTTGAAGGGCGGAAGCACGTTGTTGGACCAGTCGGCACAGTGCGGGCAGGTGGGCGACGCGTACTCGATCACCGTCACCTTGGCCGCCGCATCGCCAAGCACCTTGTCGGGAATGGCGACGTTCATCAGCTTGAGCAGGTCGATCATGTCGCCTTCCTTGGCGAGCGCGATCGAGGGAAGGCCGGCAACGCCCGCGGCGGTCGCGACGGCGGCCAGGGCAAGGGTCTCTCGGCGGGTCAGTTTCACGGGTTCACTCCTGATTTTGGCGGCACGTTACACAGCCGCGATAGGGCGGCAAGTGACCAAACCGTAAGAATTGGTCACGTCGGGTTGAACAGTGGGTCGGTATCAACGCTTGCCGCTGAGAATGCGTTCGCCCAATGCCTTGAGCGCGTCCTTGAGGGCGGGGTCGTCGACCTCCGCCACAGCCTGATCGGCATGTCTGGCCACCTCCGGCGGCGTTGTGGTGTTCTGCGGCCTGGGCGCTGAACTGCGGATGAACGGCGCCGCGCTGAGCTTGATCTCTCGCACCAGGAAATAGCCGAAATAGCGGTTCACCGCCGCCGCGATCAGCGGTGCCTCGTGCGCCAGCGCCAGGCGCTGGCTCTCTGCGCAGCGCAGGAACAGCGTCGCCCCCTCATGCCCGGCGCCGCGCGGCCATTTGAGCTCGGCCGGCATCGCCACCTTGTCATAAGGCTTGGGCGCCATCGCCGCCCAGTTGGCGAGGATGTCGCGAGTGGCAAAGCCCCGCTTCTTGAGCGCGGAATCGAGCACGCCGCCCAGCGCCTCGGCGACGCCGACGGCACGGTTGAGCCGCTTGGGCTCGGCTGGCTCTGCGCTCTTCTTGGCCACGAGGGAAATCCGTTGCGCCGGCTACCCGGCTGGTCCATGTGCCTGATGATGCCAAAACAGTCCGCAGCGCAACAGGTCATGCCGCTCGATTCCGGCGCCGTGCTCGCCTGGTACGACCAGCACGCACGCGACCTGCCCTGGCGCGTCTCGCCCGCCGACCGGGCGCGGGGCGTTCGCCCCGATCCCTATCGCGTCTGGTTGAGCGAAGTGATGCTGCAGCAGACGACGGTCGCCGCGGTGCGCGACTACTTCGTGCGCTTCACCGCGCTTTGGCCCACCGTTGCCGACCTCGCCGCGGCGCCGCTCGACTCGGTGCTGCGCGAATGGGCCGGCCTCGGCTACTACGCCCGCGCCCGCAATCTTCACGCCTGCGCCGTCGCCGTGGTCGCGCAACATGGCGGCGTGTTCCCCGCGACCTCGCTGGAACTGCTCACCCTGCCGGGCATCGGGCCGTATACCGCCGCCGCTATCGCGGCGATCAGTGCTGACGAGCGCGTCGCCGTCGTCGACGGCAATGTCGACCGCGTCCTCGCCCGCTATCTCGCCCTCGGTGTTCCCGTTCGCGACGCCAAGGACTTGATCCGCGGCACCGTGCAGGCCGCCGTGCCCGCCCGCGCCGGCGACTTTGCCCAGGCCATGATGGACCTCGGGGCCACCATTTGCGCCCCGCGCGCCGCCAGCTGCCTCGTCTGCCCGCTGCAACCGGGCTGCGCCGGCACCCGCGTCGACCCGATCGCCTACCCGGTCAAGGCCGAAAAGCCCGAACGCCCAACGCGTTACGGCCATGCCTTCGTGATGCGCGACGCCTCGGGCGACGTCTATCTCCGTTCCCGGCCGCCAACCGGCCTCCTCGCCAAAATGACCGAGACGCCGGTGTCGGACTGGACCGGCACGAAATCCGATCCGGCCTTTCCCGTCCCCGGCGACTGGAGCCACAGGGGACAGGTGGTGCATGTCTTCACCCACTTCCGCCTCGAACTCGAAATCTGGTCCGCCACGATCGCGGACATCTCGGCGCTGGAGGACGGCTGGTGGAGCGACCCGCGCCAGCTCGAAGCCGAAGCCTTGCCGACGCTGTTTCGCAAAGCCCTGGCGGTAGCGGGCTTCGAATGAAAATGCCCCCGGCCCATTCTTGGACCGGGGGCAGGTCTGCCCGAAGACTGGAGGTCTTATCTCAGGCCGAAAGCTTCTCCATCTGCTGGCGCACTTCGCCGCGCAGCAGGTCGATGGGGGCGAGGCGCCCGCGATTGCTGGTGTGCCAGAACGTCCAGCCATTGCAGGCCTCGGCGCCCTGGACGAGCGCGCCGACCCGATGGATGGACCCCGAGTGCTGGCCCGAGGCGAGCGTGCCGTCGGCGCGCACCAGTGCCGACCAGCGCTGGCGATGGTCGTAGAGCTCGGTGCCCGGCGTGATCAGGCCCATCTCGACCAGCGAGCCGAAGGCCACGCGCGGCGCCTGTCGCTTGGGCACGGCGGTCTCGATCGCCTCGCCGCTGAGCGGCTTGATCGCCGCGATGCGCTTGAGCGCGGCGGCAATATAGGTGTCCTCGCGATCGATGCCGATGAAATGCCGGCCGAGCTTCTTAGCCACGGCGCCGGTCGTGCCGGTGCCGAAGAACGGGTCGAGCACCACATCGCCGGGCCTGGTCGTCGCATTGAGGATGCGGAACAGCAGGGCTTCCGGCTTCTGCGTCGGATGCACCTTGTCGCCCTCGCCATCGGTCAGCCGCTCGCCGCCCGTGCAGATGGGGAACAGCCAGTCGGACCGCATCTGCGTGTCCTCATTGGCCTGCTTCATCGCTTCGTAGTTGAAGGTGACGCGGCTCTTCTTGTCGCGCGCCGCCCAGATCAGCGTCTCATGCGCATTGGTGAAGCGCGTGCCGCGGAAGTTCGGCATCGGGTTCGCCTTGCGCCAGATCACGTCGTTGAGCATCCAGAAGTCGAGATCCTGGAGCGCCGTGCCGACGCGGAAGATGTTGTGGTACGAGCCGATCACCCAGATCGCGCCATCCGGCTTGAGCAGGCGGCGCGCCGCCTTCAGCCAGGCGCGGGTGAACGCATCGTAATGCGAAAAACTCTGGAACTTGTCCCAGTCGTCGTCGACGGCATCGACCTTGGATTGGTCGGGCCGCGTCAGTCCCTCTTCGAGCTGGAGGTTGTAGGGTGGGTCCGCAAAAATCAGATCAACCGAGCCGGCCGGCAAGGCATTCATGTGGTCGATGCAGTCGCCGACGAGAATTGTATCGACGGGCAGCGTCGCCCTCTCCGCAGCGGCCGAACTGGCCGTACGCGCGGTACGCAACATACTCGTAACCCTAACGCAGCACTAACGAGGCTGGTTGTAAGGCCTTACGGTTAAAGGCGATTTAAGGCTCGTGGTGAACGAAAGCTTAAAGCTCGGAGCAAGGGCAGCTAGGCGGCGAACAAGTCGAGCTGCGGCTTGGGCGGCGGCTTCTTCCATCCGGGCGGGACCAGGGGGCCGATCGAGATGCCGGTCCTCAGCCGCGTATCGGCTTCGATGCAGGGCGCGAAGTCCATCCGGTGATAGCGCCCGGGCCCGTGTGCCTCGAGCGCCCGGAAATGCGTCGGCGCCGAATAGCCCTTGTGGCTGTCGAAGCCGAAATGCGGCTCCTCGCAATGCATGATCTCGCACATGCGGTCGCGCGTCACCTTGGCGATGATCGAGGCGGCGGCGATCGACAGCGACAGCGCGTCGCCGCCCACGACCTTCTCGGCGGTGCACGGCATGCCCTTTGGCAGCGTGCTGCCGTCCACCAGCACATGGTCGGGCTGTACCGCCAGCGTCATCACCGCCCGCCGCATCGCCCACATCGAGGCCCACAGGATGTTGAGATCCATGATGATCGATGTCGGCGCCGCCACCACGGACACCGCGGTCGAGTTCGCCAGGATCTCATCGTGCAGCCGCGTCCGGTCGTCGGCGGTCAACTGCTTGCTGTC
>Ga0268299_1000924_pt1 | contig 69027 bp, 47 predicted proteins | sample NOBtaG_FD_193484 | JGI IMG/M metagenome (GOLD analysis project Ga0268299, IMG submission 193484) | Activated sludge microbial communities from bioreactor in Nijmegen, Gelderland, Netherland - NOB reactor | ecosystem: Engineered > Bioreactor > Aerobic > Activated sludge | place: Netherlands... | reverse complement strand
ACCCACCTCACCCACCCCCATCACGCACACCCCGGCGCCACCAGACCCGCCCGCCGACTCGCGCGGCCGCGCGTGATGCGCCCGCAACGCCACTCTCCACCCGACAGCCGACAGCCCGCTGCGCCCGCGAGCGATCACCTACCGTCGCTCCGCGGCCCATGCCCTCCATCACCGCCAACCCGGACGTCACCTTCAAGGTCCACTTTGAGGACGAGCACCTCGCCGTGGTCGAAAAGGCCTCGCGGCTTGTCACCCAACCCGGGAAGGGGCACGACACCGACACGCTCCACAACGGCCTGTTCGCCCGCTGGGGCAAGGCCCTCCAGAACCTGGGGGCCGCCCGGGACTTCGGCCTGCTCCACCGCCTCGACCGCTCGACCTCCGGCCTGCTGGTGATCGGCCTCCGCCCCCGCGCCTACGACGCCATCCGCGCCCAGTTTGAGCAGCGGCTCGTCCGCAAGTTCTACTGGGCCATCTGCGCCAAGGCCCCCAAGGGGCCCAGCGGCGTCATCAACCGCCCCATCCTCGAATCCGAGCCCAGGGCACGCGAAACCAAGACCGCGCGCATCTCCAGCGCGGGCAAGCCGGCGGTGACGGCGTGGCGCACCCTCGCCGCCTCCGACAAAGCCGCGCTCATCGAGGCCCGCCCCCTCACCGGACGGCTGCACCAGGTCCGCGTGCACCTCGAATCCATCGGCAGCACGGTCCTGGGTGACGACCTCTACGGCAACCCGGCGCTGGCCCGCCTCACGCCCCGCCTCGCCCTGCACGCCCACCGCCTCGCCTTCACCCACCCGGAGACAGGCGCGCCCGTGGACATCCGCAGCCCCTTCCCCAAGGACCTGCGCCCTTCGCTGACCAAACTGGGTCTGCCGCGGCCCGACCTGATGGCCCGGGAGCACGAGACCGCGAGGGGCGACGCCGCCGAGCCCGACGCTGATTAGCGCGCCCGCCCCCGGATGATGGTCGCGATGCGCTGCGAGCGGAACTCGGGGTCGCTGAAGAGCCTCCCGCCGAGGTCGAGCAGTTCCGCCTCGCGCTCGCGCAGGCGTTGCTCGCGGGCGTCTGCCGCACGCGCACGCTGGGTGTCGTCAGGTACGGCAGCCCGCGGCGGGTCGACCGGCGCGACGTCCATCGCCGGGATGACGCGCGTCGAGAGGCGCGTCGCGATGGAGTCGATGCGCGGCGTGATGACGCCGCGGTCCTCGGGCGGCTCCAGGCCGCGATCCACCCGCGGATCGATGCGGAGCGAGATCGCAGCCGAGGGCCCGGTCGGCGGGCCGAGCCCGGGCGGGTCGGGGGGGATGCCCCCGATGTAGAAGATGGTGCCCGGGGGCACGTCGGCGCGCAGGCCGTTGGAGGTCGGCGTGTACGTGCCCCGGGGGTAGACGGCGATGATGCCCCCGTTGCCGCTGACGCGGGCGAACTGCCCTGCACGCCGGCCCACGGAGTTGGGCAGGCGGTACACGTCGCGGAACGCGTCGGGCGTGCGGAGGTCGCCGCTCAGGTCGCGGAGGCTGATCGAGAGGGGGCCCGCGTCGGCCACGCCCTGCTCGACTCGGCGAAGGCCTTCCCGCGGCGCGTACGGGCGGAGGAGCGTGCCGGAGTCAGGTTGCGCCGCCGCGAGGCCGCCGATCGAGAGCGCCGCTGCGAACCCGACCAACGCGACGAGCGTCATCGCCCGCGTGGCTGGGGCGAGGCGCGGCCGTGGCGGTGCGAGGTGAACGCGGCGCATGCGCGATGGTATCGGCTCGCGCGGGACGCTGGCGGAGCGCCCGCCGGCGTGGGCGTCGGGGTTTGGGGCCGGGCCCCGCTGGTGACTTGCTACTGACCCTGCTTGGGGGGATCGAGCGGGATCATGCGCCCGCCCTCGGAGTGGCCGAAGCGCCTGTCCGGGGGCGCCTGCCCGGGCTTCGCAGCCGGGGTCGCAGCGCCCGGGGCCGCGGGAGCCTCGGCGACCTTCTGCGGACGCCCGCCAGCCGGTTGTGCATCCTCGGCGGCGATCCCCGAGCCAGGCTCCGGGCTGTTGGGCGTGGGGCCGAACGCGAAGGTGTAAATCAACACCCCCGCGGCCACGAGCAGCGCCGCGACCGCGACGCCGATCTTGATCATGTTGGCCTTCGCCAGGGCTTTGTCGGTATCACCGGGCATACAGGGTCCTCGACTTCGATGCGCTGCGGTGCGGCCTGCACCGAGAGGCTACGGGCGCACGCCTTGAAGGATGTTGGCGAGGCGCGGGAATCGGAAGGTGTACCCGGGCCCCTCGTGCGCCAGGGGCGTGAGCAGCACGTAATCCACGTGCGCGTCGAGGAACGCCATGACGGACTTGTTCCGGTCGCCGAACTCGGTCGTCCAGTTGCGGCCCTGCGGATCGTTGGTCACCACGTCGGCGGCCTGGTCGTGGAACATCACAAACGTCGCGGTGTTGACGAGCGCGGAATCCACCGCGCGCCCGAAGGCCTTGCTCAGGCGGACTGAATAGTCCGACCACCGGTCAACCGAGGTCGTGGGCACAAGGTCGTACCAGCGCCCGTTGTAGTGGTATGACGTGCCCACGTCCTGGTACGAACTGAGCGTGTAGTTGGGCGTCGGGTACGGCGGGCGCTGGAACGAGGCGCGGTCTCCGGGCGAGCGGAAGACCGGCATCTGCACCGATTCGCGATTATCCGCGGTGAAGAGCCGCTCGAACTGCACCTCGGGCTGCACGTACGGGTTCAGCGGACGGGTGTAGCCCGGGAAGTCGTAGATCCCGATCCAGTAGGCGTTGCAGTTCTTGCCGCCGAAACTCCAGGTGGCCGGCACCTTGTTGGCCGGCACCATGTAGGGGAGGATGCCCTTGTGATCCGAGCGGTACGTGTCGTTGGCCGAGGCGATGTTCTTGAGATTCGCGATCGACTGCGTCAGCCTCGCAAGGTTCCGGGCCTTGCCCAGCGATGGAAGCAGGATCGAGACCAGCAGCGCGATGATCGCGATGACCACCAGCAACTCGATGAGCGTAAAGGCACGGCGGCGTGGCGACATCAAGGGCTCCGTTGAACTCCGGCCCGGCGGGGGCGAGCGGGTTCGAGCGCGGGGTACGGCCTCACGGAGACTGTACCCCGCCGCTGAAGTCCCTACGCAAGGGATCGCCGACGGTTCAGAACCGCGGGAAGGTGAAGGTGTACCCCGGCCCGGCGGTCTGTCCGGGCACCACCGAGACGTAGTCCGTATGCCCGTCCATGAAGGTCATGACGGACTTGTTGCGGTCGCCGAACTCACCCTGCCAGTTGCGGCGCTGCGGGTCGTGGGCCACGATGTCGCCCGTCTGGTCGTGAATCCAGACGAACTGGGACGAGTTGAAGCCGGCGGCCTGGTCCATGCGGAGCACTCCGATGCGCAGCAGACGGTTCCACCAGCGCCAGTTATCCTCGCCGGTGCGGATGGGATAGGTGCTCTGCATCTGCGCCCACCACTTCATGTTGTTGTGGTACGACGTGCCCACGTCGTTATAGGAGTTCATCCGGAAGTCGGGCGTGGGGTACGGGTCGAGGAACTGGAACGAGGCCTTGTCGCCCGGCGAGCGGAACAGGGGCAGGTCGAGCGTCTGCCGGGAAGTCGGGCCGATCGGATCGTCCGCGTCCATGTTGGGGTACACGTACGCGTTGAGCGGGCGGCGCTTGGGGTGCTGGTCAAAGACCGTGCCGACCCAGCGGGCGTTGGCGAACTTCCCGCCGTAGGACCAGGTGCACCACCCGACGGCACCCCCGGGCGTGCCCGAGATCACCATGGGGAGGAAGTTCTTGAAGTCGGTGCGGTATGAGGATGCGCCCGCGATGAGTTGCCGGTTATTGCTCATCGAGATCGCGAGTTTGGCCACGTTCTTGGCCTTGCCCAGCGAGGGGAGCAGGATCGCCACGAGCAGCGCGATGATGGCGACCACCACCAGCAACTCGATGAGCGTGAAGGCTGCGCGACGCGTGTGCATGGGTGCTCCTCGGTCGATTCCTCGATCCACGGTCCCTACTTCTTCCGCTCCGGCGCGAGGCGATAGTTCCCCCGCGGCGGCGGTTCGTTGCTGCTTCCGTCCCCCGTGGCCGCCTGCTGCGACGGCGCGGCTCCGCCCGTCGAGCCCGCGGGTTGCGCCACCTTCTGCTGCGCTGCCTGGCCCGATTGCGCTGCTTCCTGTTGCGGTGCCGCCGTCCCTCCCGTCGCCATCGGTTCGGGCATCATGTTCCACACGATGAGCCCCAGCGCCGCCACCAGCGCGACGCCCGCAACGGCAATCTTCACGAACTTCGCCTTGCTCTCCGCAGAGCCCACGGGTCCGGACGATGGAGTCGCCATAGGAAATACGCCCAATGCGCCGCGGCAAGAAGCGGCTCGCGAGCAATCGACTTGTCCTGAAACCACTCAGCGCACGGCCCGATCGGGCCCGGGTCGAACGACCCACTGTGTGTAACTATCGCACATTTCCGGGTCCACGTCCAGTTCCCGGACGCCGGAAGGACCCCGAACCTCTTCCGATACGCCCAGTTCGCACCCCGGTTCCACCTGCGGAGCGGCCGCCGGGCAACCCGACGCGAACCATCCACGAACAGCCTTCCGGCGATTCACTCGCGATTCCATGGATACGATGTCAGGTCGTTAGCATTTCGACGACTCGACCGCCAGGCGGAATACGACCAAAGGCCGAAACCGCTTCCATGTAGTCGGGGGGGGTGGGGGGGACGGGGGGACGGGGGGACGGGGGGGACGGGGGGGCGGGGGGACGGGGGAGGAGGGGAGGGGGGCATGGAGCCCACCGGAGTCCGATGAGCACGACGCCGCGGAAACCTGATCTGACCGAGACCTCCCCCCTGGACCCCTCGGCGGTGCCCACCCCCACGCCCCCCACGCCCCCCGCGGCCTCACTGTCCCCCGTCGCACCCGGATCTGGTGCGGCGCAGCCACCCACGGGCGTGCCGGCTGTTGCGCTCGGCTCGGTTCCCACCTCTTCCGACGACGAGGGGGACGGGAAGACCAAGGGCAACACGAACATCGACACGATCATCGGCCGCCTGGTCGTGGACCAGGGGCTGGCGACCTCCGAAGAAGTGCAGACCGTCTTCGAGCAGGTGCGCTCCGCCCAGGACCCCAACCAGGCCTCGCTGGCCCACAGGCTGGTCTCCAGCGAGATCATCACCAAGCGGCAGTTGGAGCGGCTCCGGCAGATCGCCGAGGCGGAGCGGAGCGGGCAGCAGATCCCCGGGCACAAGTTGCTGGGGAAACTCGGCGCCGGGGCGATGGCGACGGTCTACAAGGCCAAGCAGTTGAGCCTGGATCGGCTGGTGGCGATCAAGGTGCTGCCCAAGAAGTACATGGGGAGCCCGTCGTTCATCGAGCGGTTCTACGCCGAGGGGCGGGCGGCGGCGCAACTGAACCACCCGAACATCGTGCAGGCGTACGACGTGGGGAAGGCGGGGGAGTACCACTACTTCGTGATGGAGTACGTGGACGGGCGGACGGTGTACGACGACATCGTCAAGCACAAGAAGTACGCCGAGGGCGAGGCGCTGGACATCGTGATGCAGATCGCCGAGGCCCTGGGGCACGCGCACAGCAAGGGGCTGATCCACCGCGACGTGAAGCCCAAGAACATCATGATCACCAAGGAGGGGGTGGCGAAACTCGCCGACATGGGGCTGGCGCGGGCGATCAGCGACAAGGAGGCCGCGGAGGCCGAGCAGGGCAAGGCGTTCGGGACGCCCTACTACATCTCGCCCGAGCAGATCCGGGGCGAGGTCACGGTAGGCCCGGCGTCGGACATTTATTCGCTGGGCGCGACGCTCTACCACATGGTGACCGGGGCGGTGCCGTTCGAGGGGAAGAACCCGTCGGCGGTGATGCACAAGCACCTGAAGGCGGACCTTGTGCCGCCGGACCACGTGAACCAGAAACTCTCCGCGGGGGTCGCCGAGGTCATCGAGATGATGATGGCCAAGGACCCCAAGGCGCGGTACCAGAACTGCAAGGACCTGCTGATCGATCTGCGTGCGGTGCGGACGGGCAAGGCCCCGCCGATGGCGCACAAGGATCTGGGCGGCGCGTCGGTGCAGGACCTGCTGAAGGCCGAGGCCGCCGCCGCGGCAGCCGCGGTCATCCCCGAGGATTCGTCGGCCAAGGCTGCCAAGGCCACGATCTTCACCTGGCCGTTCATCGTGATGCTGGTGCTGCTGGCGCTGAGCGTGCTGGTGAACATCATCCTGGGCGTGAAGCACGCCTCGGGCTGAGCCGCCGAATGTCCATCGCGCGGGCACGCCTTCGCCCGGGCCCTACGCCAACTCGATGTGTCGCCCAAGCGTCCGTCCACCCGCATGTGTTCGCACCGGGAGCCGTCCATGAATCCGCTGGTCATCTCGTGCAGCCTGAACCCGCAGAGCCGCTCGCGCACGCTGGCGAAGGCCGCGGCCTCGCACCTCGCCGCCAAGGGCCACGCGCCGGAGTTCATCGACATCGCGCCGCTCGGCCTGCCCGCGTGCGACGGCGGGGCCGCGTACACCCACCCCGCGGTGGCGCCCCTGGCGGGGAAGATCGCGGCTTCGCCGGGCGTCCTCCTGGCGTTTCCGATCTACAACTACGACGCCGGGGCGGCGGCCAAGAACCTCATCGAACTCACGGGCAAGGCCTGGACGGGCAAGGTGGTCGGTCTGCTCGCCGCCGCGGGCGGGCCCAACGCCTTCATGGGCCCGCTGGGGATCGCCAACTCGCTGATGCTCGACTTCCGCTGCCTGGTGCTCCCGCGGTACGTTTACGCGGGTGGAGGCGAGGGCGTATCGGCCTCGGCCATCACCGACCCGGAGATCACGCGCCGCGTCGAGGAGTTGGCCGGGGAGTTCCTGCGCGTCGCCCTGGCGCTCAGCCGCCCGGCGTGATGGTTGCGCCGTCGAACACGTCGAACGCCACCAGCGCGCCGACGGGGAACTGATCGGGCCGCTGGCGCGGGTCCATCAGCCGCGCCACGATCGGCACGTCCACCCCGTCCACCGCGGACGATCCTCCCGCGCTGACGACGATCGTGCCCCCCGCGGGGTCCTGGGCCTCGACAATCCCGTGGACGCGCCGGGGCCGGCCCACCAGCGGCTCGATCAGCCGCCCGCCCTGCTGCACCAGGTCCACGCGCCGCGCCTCGCACCGGATCACGCCCACCAATCGCTTGCCCACGCGGGAGGGGTCGATTGCCGGCGCGCCAGGCGCCGTCCTCAAGTGCAGGCGGTACTGGCTCCCGGGCACCGCAAACACCACGTACCCGGGCTTCGTCGCCGATGCGGAAACGACCTCCTCCAGCACCCCCCGCGCCGGTCGCGCGCTCCCGGCGGCGGACGAGGTTGACGAAGGCGCAGCGGTGGTCATGCACGGTCCTCCAAAGTTCGAGCGGGCCAAGCGTAGGGCTCAGCCCCCCAGCGACGACGGGGCAACAGCCACCTACCGCCCCGCCGGGGTGCCCCCCTTGCGGGGGTCGCACGCCGCCTCCAGCGTCCCGTCGGGCCTGCGCACGATCGCCTGCACCGCGGCCCCGCGCGTCGCCGGCTTGCACTCGTTCATCTGCTTGCGGAGCCACGTCAGCACCGGCATGCCCTGCCAGCGGACCTCCTCGTACGCCCGCTCGTACTCCAGCACGTAGGGCGACCACTGGTGATGCAGCCGCGGGGCCTGGACTGCCCGCTCCGCGCCCCACCCCAGTTGCAGCACGTTCAGCACCACCTGCGTCGTCGCGGAGATGATCCGCGGGCCGCCCGACGCGCCCGCCACCACCTCCGGCTCCCCCGCGGGCGAGAGCACGATCGTCGGGCTCATGCTCGACAGGGGCCGCTTCCCCGGCGCGGGCAGGTTCCGGTCGCTCTGGGCCAGCCCGAAGGCGTTGGCCTCGCCGCGCCGCGTCGTGAAGTCGTCCATCTCGTTGTTCAGGCAGAACCCCCCCACCGCCACCAGGGAGCCGAACTCCAGGTTGATCGTCTCCGTGCACGCGACGGCATTGCCGTGGTCGTCAATCACGCTCAGGTGGCTCGTGCCCCCGTCGTCGGGCGCGCCCGGCGCGCGCTCCGCACCCTCGGGCCGCGTGCCGTACGACGGCGGACGCATCGACTTGCCCACGCGCGTGAACTTTGCCCGTTGGTCCAGGTACGCCGGGCTCAGCAGGCGGGCGACGGGCACGTCCACGAACGCCGGGTCGCCCAGCCACGCGGCGCGGTCGGCGAAGGCGTGCTTCATCGCCTCGACCATCAGCGTCAGGTACGGCGCGGAGACCCCTTGAGCCGTGTGCTCATCCAGGTCTACCCGCGACAGGATTCCCAGGGTTTGCCCCATCGCCAGCCCGCCGCTCGATGGCGGCGGCATCGCCAGGAACTGCCGCTTCTTGAAGGTGAACGTGAGCGGGTCGCTCTGGCGAACGGCGTACGCCGCGAGGTCCTCGAGCGTCAGCACGCCCCCGTCGGCGCGCACAGCGTCCACGATCATCGTCGCCACCGGACCGCGGTAGAACCCGTCAAGGCCCCGCGCCGCGATGGACTCCAGCACCTCCGCCTGCTCCGGGAGCGTGATCCGATCTCCCGCCTTCACGCGGCCCTCCCTCAGGAACCGCGACCACACGAACGCGAACCGCGTCTTTCTCGCTGGCTCGGCCTCGAACTTCTCCGCCAAGTCCGCCGCGGCCTTCTCGTACGCCGCGTCAACCGCGAAGCCCTCCCTCGCCAGGCGGATTGCCGGCGCGAGCACTTCCGGTCGCAGCTTGGTCCCGTAGCGGTCGAGCGCGCGCAGCAGCCCGGCGACAGTCCCCGGCGTCGCGACCGCCCGTCCGCCGAAGGTGCTGAGCGTCGCCCGGTCCGGCGCCTCGGTCTGCGGGGCCCGCTCGTAGAAATCAGGGCCGACCGCCGCCGGGCAGGTCTCGCGGTAGTTCAGGGCGACGCGCACGGGTCCGGCAATCTCGCCTCGCGGGTCCTCCTTCAGGGCGATTACCATGAAGCCCCCGCCCCCGATCCCGCATGAGAACGGCCGCACCACCGAGAGCGCGAAACTCGTCGCGACCGCGGCGTCCACCGCGTTCCCCCCGGCTCGCAGCATCGACTCGCCAGCCGTCGACGCCAGCGGATGATCGGCAGCGACGGCGTAGCGGGTGTAGATCTCGGCGGATCCGGGCGGGAGTGCCGCATCCGGCGCGGCCGTCGCCGACGCCCGGGCCGGCCCGCACGTCCCCCACGCCAGGCACCCCACCACGAGCACGGCCATCGGGGCCAAGCCCCGCCGAGAGCGAGTCGGAGTCATATTGACAGCCTACGCCGGAGCGGGCGAGTACGCTCCGGACGTGGCACGTCTCGCCGTACGCATCCGCGTTCTTGCCCCTTGCGAGCGGGCCGCTGCCCCGCGCTGGACCGAGGCGCTCGAGCACTTCGACCCCGCGACCGCTCCGGCGCTGAAGCACGAGGGCCGGGGGGGGGTCTATCGGGTTCCGGGCGCGCCGGTCGAGGCCGTGGTCAAGGTGATCCCGCTCGATTCGGCGTGGGCTCGCATCAAGTCCTGGCTCCGAATCTCGCGAGCCTGGCGGCAGTGGCGCGGGACCGCCCTTCTGGCCATCGCGGGCGTGCCGACGGCCCGGTGCATCGCCCTCGCCCGCGCGCCGGGCGCGGATCTGCTGGTGCTCCAGGCCGTCCCGGGCCTCACGCTGCTCGAACATCTCGCGCGGCCCGGTGTCTCCCTCGTAGAAGAGCGGCGGATCATCGAAACGGTGGCCCGAACCCTGGCCGCCCTCGACGCGGAGGGACTGTTCAACCGCGATGGCAAGCCCAGCAACATCATCATCACGCCCGCAACCGCGGCGGGACCGGAAGCAGTGATCATCGACGCTGTGGGTGTCTCCCGCCGCGGCACGCGACCGCCTGACCTGCTTCTCACGCGGATGCTCGCGTCGCTTGTCATCGAGCCGACAGGCTGCGGCGTGCCGCCTCGGCTGGCCCTCCGCAGGCGATTCCTGCGCGAAGTCCTCCGCGCCCAATGGACCGGCGCGGGCGAGGCCGACCACGACGACTTCGGCCCGTGGGAGGCTGCCAGCGCGCGCGGCCTGTGGCGATTGGTCAGCGATCTCGTCGCTGCCCACGGGAACCCGACTCCGAACACGAACCCGCTTGGCCGCCGCACGGCGGCGCTTGAGCCGACCACAAAAACTGTCGGTTGACCGGCTAGTCTGGTCCTTATAACCTTCGTTCAATGAAGTCCGTCCACGTCATACGCTCCGTCGAGGTCGCGGCGGCGGTGCTGGATCCGATCCGACTGCGAGTGTTGTCGGAACTGGTGGCCGGTGGCGAGCAGACCGGCGCGGCCCTCGCGCGAAGAGTGACCATCCCCCGTCAACTGGTGAACTACCACGTGCGGGCACTCGAAGCGGCCGGGCTGGTCGTCACGTCGGGAGTCGTCCGCCGAGGCTCCGCGACCGAGCGACGGGTGAGGGCCGTTGCTGAGCGCTTCAGCATCGATCCAAGCGTGCTGGGGGCACTCTCGGCGGGTCCCCCTGGGGGGGAGGTCCCGGCGGGCGTTCCGGTCGAGCCCGCCGCATCGTTTGATCTGGCGTGCGCCACTGCCCAGGACCTGGCGGCCTTTGAAGAGGACGCGGCTGCGGAGTTGCGCCGCCTTGCTGCCGAGTATCACGCGCCGGTCGGGGAGGGCCAGGCTCGCGCGACCATCACCCTGCGGGTCGATCACGCCGCTAGGGCGGGGTAGAGCCACGCGCGAGCCCGTCGATCTGCTGCACGTCGATCTCGCTGACGAGCCAGCGGCCTTGGGCATCGCGACGCCAGGACAGTTTCCACCAGGAACTCGCGGGGAACCCGGTCAACTCCGGAACAACAGTGACTCGGCACTGAGTCAGGATCGGCTGGGCGTCTCCCTCCCCCAACGCGCGCAGGGCCCGGATCGCGGTCTCGCCTTCCTTCACGCGGTACGTCCCGCCCAAGTATCGGCGGACGCGCTCCAGCACCGCGTCACGGTCCCACGGGGCGGGGGTGCCGAAGAACCGCACCGTCACCCGGTCGCCCAGCATCGCCTCCACCGCGGGCACATCGGCCCGAGCGACGGCGGCGACCAGTTCGCGGGTGCGGGCCGCGGCGGCTTCGCGATCGGTGGTCACCCCCGCGGCCAGCGCGATGACCGCGCCGGCAAGGACAAGCGCGGATCCCGCCACGGCGAGGGCCGATCGCCCCCGGTCCGCCCGCGAAAGCAGGAACCAGCCCACGGCCCCGGCTGCGAGGAGAGCGCAGACCGGCCCGAGGGGGGCTTCGAAGAGCAGGTTGGCGATCAGCGGCGGATCAGGAATCGGCTCTGGCACGTCAGAACCCCCACCCCCCCCACCCGGGCGGACCTGGGCGAGCGCGGCGGGCAAAGAGAGCGCGAGCGGGAGGACAAAGGGTTCAGCGAGCGGGGAAACGAGGGTCGGGCCCATGCGGGAAGTGTTCGCAGGGGCGGCGCAAGAGTTGCACCCGGGCCGGGAGGCTGGTCGATAGATCTGCCGAGCGCGGTTGCGCGCGCCCGGGCAGGACGCCCGGGCAGGAAAGGAACGCCCGTGACACCGACCCTGGAAGCCGGCCGGAGGCTGGACGTTCTCGAAGGCAACGCGGCGGCGCTGGCACATTGCAGCCCCGGGGCGGCCGCCCTGGTCCGGGCCGCGCGGGCCCGGGAAGACCTCACCTGGGTGCAGACGCCCACGGGGGCCCTGAGCGCGACCATCGAGGAATGGGACCTGACCGGCACGGTGCAGCGCGCCCTGGCGAGTCGGCGGGACCCGCTGGCCGAGGCCAGGCGGCTTGCGGACAAGGTGGACGTGGTGGCGACACCCGTGGTGGTGGTGGTGGGTTTCGGCCTGGGGCACCACGTCGGGGAGATCGTGAGGCGGATGGGCCGAAGCGGTGTGGTGGTGGTCTTCGAGCCCGACGCGGGCCTCTTGCGGGCGGTGCTGGAGCGGATCGACCACACCGAGTGGCTGGGCGAGGGGAACGTTGTGCTGCTGACCGACCCGGACGACGAGGGGGCGATGGCGGGCGCGCTGCGGAACCTGGAGGGGGCGATCTCGATGGGGGTGCAGGTGATCGAGCACCCCGCCAGCCAGGCCCGCCTGGCGCAGGGCGTGGTGCCGGCTGGAGGCGCGGTTGGGGGCATCACGGGCGGGATGGCGCAGCGGTTCGTGCAGCGGTTCACGCGGATCGTCAAGGCCGCGCGGACGACCATGGTGACGACCATGGTGCAGTCGGAGGCGACGCTGCGGAACCTGACGCAGAACGTGGATGTGTACGGGACGTGCGCGGGCGTGGGCGACCTGGCGGGGCTCGGCGCGGGTCGGGCGGCGATCGTGGTCTCGGCGGGCCCGAGCCTGCGCCGGAACATCGAGTTGCTCTCCCGTACCGACGTCCGCGAGCGGTGCGTGATCATCGCGACGCAGACGGTGCTGCGCCCGCTGCTGGAGCGGGGCATCCGCCCGCACTTCGTGACGGCCTTGGACTTCCACGAGATCAGCCGGCGGTTCTACGAAGGGCTGACGCCCGAGCGTGTCGATGGCGTGACGCTGGTGATCGACCCGAAGGTGAACCCGGCGGTGCCCGCGGCGTACCCGGGGACGATCCGGTGCGTCGGGAGCACGTTTCTCGACCGACTGCTGGGGCCCGACTTCACGCGCCCCATGGGGAGCCTGCCCCCGGGCGCGACCGTGGCGCACCTGGCGTACTACCTCGCCCGGCATCTGGGCTGCGACCCGGTGATCCTCGTCGGGCAGGACCTGGGCTTCACCGACGGGCAGTACTACTCGGCGGGGGCGGCCATCCACGACGTCTGGGCGGGGGAACTCAACCCGTTCCGCACGCTGGAGATGCTCGAGTGGGAGCGGATCGTGCGGATGCGCGGGACGCTCCGGCGTGAGCGCGACGTGCTCGGCCGCCCCGTGTACACCGACGAGCAGATGAGCACCTACCTGCTCCAGTTCCAGAGAGACTTCAAGGCCGATGCGGACCGCGGCCTGCTCACGATCGACGCGACCGAGGGCGGGGTGGCCAAGGCGCACACCGCGGCGATGTCGCTGGCAGAGGCGCTCTCGAACTACGGGTCCTCGGTCGAGGGGCCGTTCGAGGCGCCCGTCGCGACCCGAGCGGCGGGCTCCGAGCGTGCAACAACGCTCCGGCGCATCGTGAAGCGGATCCAGAGCGTGCGGCGAGACGTGTGGCGGATCGGGACGCTCAGCCGCGAGGCGCGGGCCGTGCTCGACGAGATGCTCTCGCACCACGAGGACCAGGAGCGGGTGAACCGGCTGATCGGACGGGTGGACAAGATCCGGGACGAGGCGACGTCGCTCCAACCGGCGTTCTCGATGGTGGAGGTGCTGAACCAGACGGGCGTGTTCAACCGGGTGAAGGCCGATCGGCGGATCAGGCTGAACTCCGGCGCGGGCAAGTTATCGCCGATGGAGGTGCAGCGGGAGCAGATCGAGCGCGACCGGACCAACGTGCGTTGGATTGGCGACGCCGCCGACGCGCTGGGGACGCTGCTGGACGAGGCGGTCGGGGTCTGCGAGGGCAAGCCCCGCCGGACGCGCGACCCGGTCCGCGCGGAGGAAGGTCCCGGCGCGAACCTTGGCGGGCAGCGCGATGGTGGAGCCGTCGGGTCGCCATCGGCGCGGGCCGTGGCGGCGGTGATCCCGGTGGACCCCGATTTCGGCGGCTTGGGCGTGCCGAGGGACCTGCGCCAGCCCGTGCTCGATGGCAGGAACATGCTGCAGTTGACGCTGGCGCGCCTGTCGCGGTGCGCCAAACTGGACGGCGTGGTGCTCCTGGCGGGGGACGCGGAGGAAGCACGCCGGCTCGCGGGCGACGTGCCCCGCGGCCTGCGGGTAGACGTGGTTCGCGTGGGGGCGGATCCGGGTCGGTTCGCGCCCGAGGCGGCGCGGGGATCGCGGCTGCTCGCCGCGGCGTGCTGGCGGGGCGGGGTGGGGAACCTGACGGCATACGACGAGGTGCTCTGGCCGGCGTCGGCGCTCGCGGCGCTGCGCACGCACGGGTACGACGCGGCCCTGGTGCTGGGGCCCGAGTGGGCGCTGATCGATCCGTCGCTGTGCGACGCGATCATCGAGCGGCACCTGGAGATGCCCGAGGCGCACCGGATGACGTTCTCGCAGGCCGCGCCGGGCCTGGCGCCGTGCCTGGTGGACGCGCGGATGCTCGAACAGATCGCCGACCGGCGGGCGGAGGTGGGAACCTTTGCATCGATCGGGGGCGTGCTGGGGTACGTGCCGACGGCGCCGTCATCGGACTTCATCGTGAAGCCGATGTGCCTCGGGGTGCCGCCGGGCGTGCGCGACGCGGCGTGGCGCGCCGTGCTCGATACCCCCGAGACCGCCCGCGTGATCTTCTCCCGTCTCGCCGCTGCGGGCATCGACCCGCGAACCGCCGGCGCGGAAGCGATCGCCGGCGCGCTGAGCGCAGTGCCCGAACCGCTGGGGGGGCGGCACGTGACGGTGCGCGTAACGCCCGGCGCGGGCGTGGGACGGCTGATGGAGCCGCTCCGCGACGCCGCGGAGGCCGCGGGGGCGTGGGCGGCGCTCTCGACCGTCACGATCACCGGGCCCGCGTCGCTCGACGCGGGCGTGGGCGCCGACGTGCTCGACGAGCCCGAGTGGGAGTCGCTGGCAACGGCGGCCCGGGCGGCTGGATTCGGCGCGGTGCACCTGCGGACGACGCTCCGCGCCCCCGCGAGCGCGCTCTCGGCCATCGGCCGGGTGGGGCCGGAGGTGGTGAGCGTGGACATGGTCGCCGACGACGCCGGGACGTACCGCCGGCTGACAGGCGTGGACGCGTTTGCGCAGGCGCGGGCGAACCTCGCGGCGCTGCTGCAATCGCGCCGTGCGCAGGGCGGGTCGGGGCTCCCGTTGCCGGTGGTCGTGCCGCGGATCACGCGGCGCGACGCGGTGTACGAGCAGATCGAAGGGTTCTATGACTACTGGACGCTGATGCTCGGGTGCGCGGTGATTGACCCCCTGCCCCGGGCGATTCCGGGCGAGCGCATCGAGCCGCTCCCGCTGCCCGGGCTGGCGGCGAGGCGTCGAAGCCTGGGCGATGTCATCATCGGCGGGGCGCCATGAAGCGTGGGTCAGCGCAGCCAACGCGAGCCGCACGGCGCGAGCCGCCGCGCCTCGACGCCATCGCCATCATCCTCGCCCGCGCGGGGAGCAAGGGCGTACCAGGGAAGAACGCGGCCCCCGTCGGCGGGCGCCCGTGCATCGCCTGGACCATCGACGCGGCCCGGACCGCGCGACGCGTCGCGTGCGCGCTCGTGAGCACCGACGGGTCGGACCTGTCACGCATCGCCGAGCGAGCCGGCGCGATCGTTGTGCCCCGGCCCGCGCGGCTCGCGGGCGATCGCGCGACTGTTGACGACGCCGCCCGCCACGCGCTCGCTTGGCTCGAAGCCCGCACGGGCGATCCGCTCCCCGACCGCACGCCCATCGTCATCCTGTACGGCAACGTGCCCGTCCGCCCCGACGGGCTGATCGACCGCGCCGTCGACCTGCTCGCGCGATCCGGCTGCGACAGCGTGCAGAGTTACGCCCCCGTGGGCAAGTTTCACCCCTGGTGGACCGCCGTGGTCTCTCCCGATGGCGGGCGGGTCCGTCCATGGGAGGGCCGGGTGCTCAACCACGGCGTCTTCCGCCGGCAGAACCTGCCGCCCGCCCACATCCCCGACGGCGGGGTGCTCGTGGTGACTCGGCGGGCGCTGAGGCTGGAGGTCCGCGGGGCGACCCCGGGCCCGCACGCGTTCCTGGGTCGCGACCGCCGCGGCCTGATCAACCCCGAAGGAAGCGTCGTGGACATCGACACACCGACCGACCTGCTCGTGGCCGACGCGCTGCTGAAGGGCAAGCGAGCATGATGATCGGCATGCGCCAGATCGGCCCGGACGACCCGCCCTATGTGATCGCGGAGATCGGCGTGAACCACGACGGCTCGGTGGATCGCGCCATGGCGCTCACCGACGCTGCGGCGGACGCGGGAGCCGACGCGATCAAACTTCAACTGTTCCGGGCAGACCTGCTGATGAGCAAGGCCGCGCGGCTCGCGGCGTACCAGCGCTCCGCGGGCGAGTCCGACCCGATCGAGATGCTGCGCCGCCTGGAACTCTCGATCGACCAGATGGCGCCGATCGTCCAGCGCGCCCACGCGCGGGGGATCCACGCGATCGTCACGGTGTTCAGCGTCGAACTAGCCGATGGCGCCGAGCGGCTGCCGTGGGACGCGTACAAGACCGCGAGCCCGGACATCGTGCACAGACCGCTGCTGGACCGGCTCGCCGCGACGGGTAAGCCGATGATCGTGAGCACCGGCGCCAGCACGATGGAGGAGGTCGCGCGGGCTGTCGAGTGGCTCGCCCCGGCACGGAACCGCCTCGTCCTGCTCCAGTGCGTGAGCAGTTACCCCACGCCCATCGAGAACGCCGAACTGGGCGGGATCGCCGCCCTGCGCTCGGCCTTTCCCGGTCTGCCCATCGGCTACAGCGACCACACCGAAGGTGAGGGCACCTGCATCGACGCGGTGAACATCGGCGCGTGCGTGCTCGAAAAGCACCTGACGCACTCGCGCCGCGCCGCGGGGCCGGACCACGCCGCCTCGCTCGAATCCGCGAACCTGGCGCTCTACGTGCTGAATGCCCGCGGCACGCACGCCGTTCGCGCCGTCGCGGCGATGGGCACGGCGGGCTTGCCGGGCGATCTCCCCGAGCACCTCGCGCTGGCGCTCACGCCCGGGCCGGGCGTTCTGCCGGTCAAGCGCGTACTCGACATCGAGCGCGACGTGCGAGCCGCCTCCCGCCAGTCGATCACCGCCCTGCGGCCGCTCCCCGCGGGGCACGTGATCGCGCGCGGCGACCTCACCTTCAAGCGCCCGGGCACGGGCATCCCGCCGTTCGAACTTGACCGCGTGCTAGGCCGCTCGCTCGCCCGCCCCGCCGAGATGGACATGCCGCTCGAAGAGGCCCATCTCGCCCCGCGCTGAGTCGCTCAGCCCCGCGGGCCGATGATCGCGACCATCCGACCCGTCACGCCCGCGTCGCGCCGATGCGAGAAGTACCATGCCTCGCTCGCGGTGCACCCACCGACCTGCTCAACGACCTCAACCCCCGCGGCGCGGGCCTGCCGCTCGAGCGCCGCGCGGAGGCTCGCCAGGTGCTTCCCCGCCGCGCGGGGGTCGTCGCGCACGATCCGGTCATCGCGGCCGAACAACCCTTCGAACTCCCGCGCGACCTCGGGGCCAACCTGGAAGCGCTCCACCCCGATGCACGGCCCGATCGCCGCGCACAGATCACGCGCGCCGAATACCTCGCGCATGACGCCGATCGTCGCGGGGAGCACCTCCGCCACCACGCCGCGCCACCCGGCGTGAACCGCCGCCACGACCCGTCCATCGCTCGACGCCAGCAGTACCGGCGCGCAATCGGCGACCCGAACCGCGACGAGCCGCGTCGGGTCATCGGTCACGATCGCGTCGGCGTGCGTGTCGGCGGGCCCCGCGTGGTCGGGCTCGCCGCTTCTCACCGGGTGAACCGTCGCCCCGTGCACCTGGTGCACCTGCACGACGCGCCGATCGGGCGTGCCCAAGGCCGCGAGCACGCGCCGGAAGTTCTCCGCGATGTTCGCGGGCGGGTCGCGGCGCGCAGGCTCCAGGCCACCCGGGTTCCCGAAGTTGAGAGACTCGAACGGCCCGCTGGACACCCCGCCGCAGCGCGTGCTGAATCCGTGGGGCACGCCAAGGCCCGCTAGTCCCGGGGCCGCGAGCAGCATGGGCCCCTCGCTTACCACCCGCCGCGCATCTCCGCGACGATCCCCCGTGCCAGTTCCTGCACCGCGGCGTGCTGGCCGATCTCGATCCGCTCGCCCAGCCCCCGCGCGGGGGCGAACGCCTCGGTGGCGCTGAACGCCCTTCGTGCCACCAGCACCTTGCCCGTCCGGTTGTCCTTCCACTCGAAGTCCACCGTCAGGCTCACGCCCAGTTCCTCCACCAACCCGGTATCGCGCGCGGTCGACAGTTTGCGCAACTCGCTCCCGGTGATGGTCCCGCGGAGCGTGGTGTGGGCCGTCTGCTCCTGCACGATCTTCCACCGCGTCTGCTTCCGCAGTTCCGACGCGATCGCCTCGGTCAGTTCCACCTCGATGCCCTGCGTGTACGTCGTGTTCCCGAAGATCGGCAGCGAGATCGACTCCACGTCGCTTCGGAACGTGCTGGAGAACGAGTACCCCTCGCGCGGGTCGCTTGCGCAGGCTCCGATTCCCAGCACGGCAATCGCGCCGAGCCACCCCGCGACCGCGAGCACCCGCGCGCCCCCGCGCCTCACGGCCGGCTCTCCGGCGCCCCGGCTTCCACCGCCGCTCCGGGCACTGGCGCAGGGGCCGACGACTCGTCGAGCCAGCCCCGCTCCCGGCAGATGTCCATGGCCCGCGCCGCCGCGTTGGTCTGCGGGTGCCGGACGATCAGCCGCTTGAGCGTGTACCGCGCGCTCACCCGGTCGCCCCGCGACAGGTACCAGTCAGCGGTCTGCAGCAGCGTCTGCGCGCCGGACTCATCAACCCGCACCAGGAGCGCCTCGTCCAGCCCGGTCTGCTGCGCCTGCGCGGGGTACTGCACCATGAACCGGCGGATCAGCACCTGCGCGTCGGCCAGGGGCTTGCTGTCGTACCGCGGGCCCTTGTACCGCGCGATGCTCGCGTAGATCCGCCGCTGCATCGCTCGCATCCGGTACTCGCTCCGCGGGTAGTTCGCCAGGAACAGGTCGTACGCCTCGCTGGCCAGCGCCATGTCCCGGTCGCGGTAGTAGAAGTCCGCCAACTCGATGCCCGCGCGCTCCGCCAGGCGGCTCCCGGGCAACCGCTCCTGCACTCGGATCAGCAGTTCCGTCCCGATGTCCGACGCGTCAAGAAACCGCACGCCCAGGAACTTCCGCTCCATCCCGTTGACGTACCGGACCGCAACCTCCAACTCCCGCTCCACCGCCAGCGGATATTCCATCGACCGCGGGAACTGCTTGATCACCGTCTCGTAGTCGTACAGCGCGTTGAACTCGTTGCCCCCCGCGCTGATAGCATCGCCCCGGTACAGGTACGCCGCGGGGAGCCACGGGTTGTTCGTCGAGGCGTGCTTGTCGATGAAGCCATCGAGGATGGACCTCGCGTCACCCGGACGGTCCTCCGCCAACGCCTTGCGGGCCCGCGCGATCGTCGCTTCGTCGCTCCCCGGCTCGGGGGCGCGCTCCACGGCCCACTGCCCTTCGCCATCGAGCCGGTATCGGGTCGATCCCGCGCCCCCGCCCCGCCCCCCCGCCGGCACGGGTTGCACGCCCGGCGCGGACGAACCCGAACCCGCGTCACCCGCCGGGGGCTGCCCGGCCCGCACCACCGCCGCCGTCGCCAGGATGATCGCCACGCGAAGCATGACCCGGAGCATAGCGGCTTCCTACCCCCGCCGGCCAAACCGGAACAGCCACGGGAACCGCACCCGGTCGGCGACCCACCAGACCGCCAGCGGCAACACCATGCCCCCGAGCATCCCCGCTGCCGCCAGCACGCCCGGCTCGGTCACGTCCAGGAGTCGCGTCAGCACCATCCTCGCCCCCACCATCCCGAACCCGCTCACCAGGTAGATCTCCAGCGACCGCTCCCCCAGCACCGCCAGGCCCCGCGAAAACCATTCCATCGGCCCGCCCGCGAGCCGCGCCAGCGCCATCGACCACGCCAGGACCATCACCACGCCCAGGGGCGCACCGATGGGCCGCGGCGGCTGTCGGATGTCCGTCGGCGCGAGCGTCGCCGTCAGCCCGATCGCGCACGCCGCGCCCACGATCACCAGCACCGCCGTCGAGATCCTCGCCGCCCCCTCGCGGATCGCCCCCGAGAACGCCGCGCCGGCCATCAGCCACGACCCGAACCACGCCAGGTGGAGCAGCACGGCCCGCGCCTCATCCTCCTTGGGCTGGGGCATGGGCCAGCAGAGCACCACGCCGCCGACCGCCGCCGCCAGCAGCGCCCACGCGGGCACGCGCGCACGCCGCGCCAGCGCGTAGGCCGCCGACAGCACCAGCAACGTCATCAGAAACCACATCCCCTCCCGAGGGTGGTACAGGTACTTGAGCGGAAACTGCTTGGGTGACTCGCTCGTCGTCAGCCCCTCCACCAGCCGCCCGGGGAGCCAGTAGGCGATGTTCCACACGACAAACGGGTAGTACAGGCTCCTCAGCCGCTCGAGCACGAACGGCCCGGTTCCCCTGCGCAGCGACGACTCGATGAACAACCCCGACAGCATGAAGAACGCCGGCATGTGGAAGGCGTAGGTCCAGTCGTAGAACCGCTGCGCAATCCCGCCCTTCTCCACGAATCCCTTCGCCGCGAGACCGCCAACCACGTGCCCGGCGACCATGAGCGTGATGGCGATGCCCCGCGCCACATCCACCCATGCCGAGCGAGTCGAGCCCCGTGAGTCGCCCGCGTCCCGTGCGGCGCCCCGGCCCCCAACCGCCACCCTGCTCCCGCCGCGCGCAGACTCACCGCCCGACGACGCCGCCTCGGAACGCACTTCGCTGTTCATGCACGGCCGCCACGCCTCGCGCGAGACACCAAGGCCCGTCGCCGAGCCCTCGCCCACGCGGGCGTCAGTCTACCACATGCCAGCCGCCGCGGCCGCCAATCAGCAGCCCTGGAAGAACAGCGCGATGAAGTCCGCAAGGTCGTCCGGATCCGCGTTGCTGTCCCCGTTCACGTCCGCCCGGTCGCACGGCGGCATCGTGAAGTAGCACGAGATGTAGTCCGCCAGGTCATCCGGGTCCACGTTCCCGTCGCCGTTGTAGTCCGCCAGGCACGAGGGCGGGCACAGCGGGTCGCCGTTGAGCGGCGTGGGCGGCGGGGGGACCTCCCCCGGCGCCAACTGCACCATCCGCACGTCATCCCAGAACACCGCGCCCGACGCCGGCTCGTTGTTGTGGAAATGCGCCAGCACGATCTTCAGCCGGTTGGGCACGCCGTCGAACATCGGGTCGTAGGGCCGCTGGTCCGGGGGTGTCCCGACCATGAAACTCTGGATTTGCTGCCGCGCTGTCGCGATCGGCCACACCGCGCGGTAGAGCACCCACTGCCCGCAGGTGTGCCCGGTGATCCGGAACGTCTCCGGGCCCTCGTTGCTGAACGGATCCAGGGAGATGTTGTCCTGGTTTGGGTCCGCCGCGCCCTTCATGTTCAGTTTCATCGCCGCGAACCCGGGGCCGGTGATGGGGTCGCTCTCGGGCACCATGAAGTACGCCTCGACGACGATGTCGCCGCCGTTCACAAAGTCGATGGCGATGTCGTAGAACGGGAAGCCCGGCGCGAAGAAGTTCCGCTTGTCGGTGGAGAACGAGCGGAACCCGCTGGGCGAGGGGGCCGTCACCTGCAGGAACCGCTCGCCGGTGCGCGCTGTCACCGCCGGGAGGCGCCCGTCGTCGTTGCGCCGCCAGATGCAGTCCTGCGGGTCGGAGTGGTTGTGCCAGCCCTGCGGCTCGATCGCGTTGGGGTTCCCGAAGTCACCGATCTCGAAACTCGGGTTCGTCGCGCAGTTCTCCGGGGGGCTTGCGCACGGCGTCTGGCCCCACGCCGCCGAGGCCACCAAACCCGTACTCGCAAGCGCGATCACGGCCGAGGTCTTCATCCTGCTGCTCCTGGCGTTTGGCCCACGCGCCGGCTCCCCAAGCACTCCGGTGTCAAATCGGAGAAGATGCCGCCGCGTAAGCCCTTACATTGTGACCCAGATTCGCCCGCGCCGCAACCCAAAATCTCACCCACTCTCGACAATTCACCCGCACACAGACCGACCGCGCACTACTTCAGCCCCTCCGAAGCCACCCCCTTCACAAACGTCCGCTGCGTGAGCACGAAGAGCACCAGAATGGGGGAGATCATCATGGCGCTCGCCGCCATCAGCAGGTTCCAAGGCGTGTTCCCCGCCTGCCCCTGGTACAACTGCAGGCCCCGCGCCAGCGTGAACTGGTCCTGGTCGTTCACGAAGATCAGCGGGCCAAGAAAATCGTTCCACACGTAGATGAAGTGGAAGAGCGCTACCACCGCCAGCGCCGGCCTGCTCAGCGGCAGGATCATCCGCCAGAAGATTCCCCACTGCGAGCAGCCGTCGATCCGCGCGGCCTCATCGAGTTCCGCCGGCAGGCCCATGTAGAACTGTCGCAGCAGGAAGATGTTGAACGCCCCGCCGAACCACGCCGGGAGCCACAAGGGCTTCAGCGTGCCCATCAGGCGGAGCGACTCGAACGTCGGCAGCAGCCCCACCGCCTCCATCGCGCCGTCCAGCCCCCGGAACACCACAAACAGCGGCGCCATGATCACCGGGAACGGGATCATCATCGTCCCCAGCACCAGCGCAAACACCACGCCGCGCCCGCGCCACCGCACCCGCGACAGGCCGAACGCCACCACGGCACTCGAGAGCGTCATCCCCACCACCGACAGGGCCGCGACGATGAGCGTGTTCCGCAGGTAGAGCGGGAAGCGCACCGCCGGGTCGTTCCAGACCTTGCCGTAGTTCTCCGCGGCGATCGTGAGCGTGTCCCCCGCCGGCTCGGGCAGCAGGCGCATCGCCCCGGAGGCCGCCTGCGCCTCGGGCTTGATCGAGGTCGAGAGCATCCAGACGAGCGGCAGCACGAACGCCGCGCTGATCGCGACGAGCAGGACATACAGGGCCGCGCGGGGGATGGCCTTCATGCGCCCGCCCCCCCACCCCGGTAGTGCACGAGCCGACGGCTCGCCCAGAACATCAGGCCCGTCAGCGCGATGATCACCAGCATCTGGAGCCACGCCATGGCGCACGCATAGCCCATCTGCCCGTAGACGAACGCGCTCTCGTAGAGGTACATGCTGTAGTAGTGCCCGGCCGGGTTCTGCCCGTCGGGCTTCCTGAACAGCACGTAGGGCACCGCGAAGACCTGCACCGCGTTGATGGTGCTCACGATGGCGCTGAAGAGGATCTGCGGCGAGATCATCGGCACGGTCACGTGCCAGAACTGCCGGGCCGGGTTCATGCCGTCCAGTCGGCCCGCCTCGTAGAGGTACGCGGGCACGTCCTGCATCGCGGCGATGAAGATCACCACGCTCTGCCCGACGCCCCACAGGCTCATGATCACCATGCTGGGCAGCACCCAGGTCTCATCGACGAGCCACGCCGGCCCGCGGACGCCCACCAGCCCCAGCACACGGTTCACCAGCCCGAGTTCGCCGTTGAAGAGCCACATCCACACCATCGCGCCGGCGATCACCGGGACCAACGTGGGGATGAACACGCACGCCTGCCAGAGCCGCGCCAGTCGCACACGCCCGCCCAGGAGCGCCGCGAGCACCACGCCCACGATCAGCCCCGCCGGGACCGACAACGCCACGAACCACGCGGTGTTCCTCACCACGCGCCAGAACGTCGGGTCGTCCCACAGCCGGGCGTAGTTGGTCGCGCCGGCCCACACCGGCGGCTCCAGGAGCGGGTAGTCCGTGAACGAGTAGTAGACGCTGAGCCCCATGGGCAGGAACAGGAACAGCGCCGCCCCGATGAGCCACGGCGCGCACCACGCCAGGCCCGTCAGCGTCGCTCTGGCTTCGCGCGCCGCGCTCATGCGCCCACTCTCCCGCCCCGCCTTCGCCTTTGCTCCGCGGCCCGGTCGAGGATCGCCTGCGCCCGGGGCTGGAGGGCCCGCATGATCTCCTCCGCAGGGGCCTCGTCGCGCCACACGCGCTGCACCTGCGTGTCGAACTCGTCCTTGATCTGCTGCCAGACGCGCGTCCGCGGCGCGTGGAACGCCCTCGGGCTGCGGAACAGGTCGTAGTGCACCCGCACGCCGCGGTTGGGGTGGTTCGCCAGGAACGACTCGCTCGCGACCGCCAGCGGCGAGGGTTTGCAGTGCGCCGTCGCGAGCAACTCGGTCATGTCCTGCCGCTGCGTCCAGGCGATGAACTCCATGCTCGCCTCGGGGTGCCTGGCCCCGCGGGGGATCACGATCACGTCGGTGTCAATGTGCCCCACCGGCGGGCCCTGCCCGTCGAGCGTGGGGAACGCGCACACGCCGTAGTCGAAGTCGGGCCTGAACGCGCCGATCAGGTTCGCCACCCACGGGCCCTGCACGATCATCCCCACCTTGCCCGTGAGGAAGGGGTTCTCCGGCGTGAAGTAGTTGCCGAACGTCTCCTTGAACGCCCGCGCCTCGCGCTGGCCCAGATCGCGCGAGTACCCCTGCATCCAGCGCATCGCCTCGATGTTCGCGGGCGCGTCGACCGTGGCCCGATCGGCCGCCGCGTCGTAGATGCCCGGCGTCCCGGCTCCGGGGCCGCCGCCGGCGAAGTGGTACGCCCAGATCCAACTCCACCAGCCCGGCTCGGGATGGAAGAACCCGACGCGCTCGAGCGCGCCGCGTCCCTCACTCCCCGCCCGCCGCTTCACCAGCCGCCGGTGCGCCTCGTCGAGTTCGGCGATCGTCCGCGGCCCGCGGTCCGGGTCGAGCCCAACCTCCCGGAACGCCGCCCGGCTGTAGTACAGCGCCACCGACCCGGCGGTGTTCACGCACGCCCACCAGCGCGGGCCGTCGCTGCGCCCCGGGGCTCTGTGCGTCATCACGCCCCGCACCCCCTCGGCGTACATCCCAAGCGTCACGCCGAAGCGCGGCGCCAAATCATCCAGCGGCATCAGCGCGCCGCTCTCGGCATACCCGGGCACGTTGAACGCATAAAGCCCGATCAGGTCCGGGGGCGCGCCCCCAGCGATCGCCACCATCGACTTCTGCCCGATGTCCGCCGTCACCACGTACCGCACGAAGATCCGGCCCTGCGACTGGTTGAACGCGTCCACCACGCGGCGCATGGCGTCGCCCTCGTGGCGGGTCCACTTCTCCCAGTAGTCCAGGACGATCCTCCCCGACGCCGCCGCCTGCCGCTCCGCCGCCCCGCCCCCGCGCGGGCCCAGGAGGGCGAAGCCCAGGCCCCCGGCGGCCATCGCGCCGAGTGCCGCGCGACGCGTCATCGTCCCTGCCCGCGTGCCCACGCTCATGGTTCACAGCCTACTCGACAACGCCCCCCCTCCCCCCCTCCCCGCCTGCCCCGCCCCACCCCCTGCGGCGGCGCGACGCTGACCGCCCCGCCTACTTGCCCCCACCCCAAGCCGGCCTGCCCGCGACGGGCTTGGCCTTCTGCGCCTCCTCCCGGTCGGCGTTGAGTTGCTTCACCAACGCCTCCCAGTCCGCCTTGTTGTAGATGAAGCCCGTGGGCTGCTTGGTCTCGGGGTTGATGATGCCCTTGGTCATGTCGATCGGCCCGCCCTGATCCAGCAGCATCTTGATGAGCCGCCCGCGGGGCATCTGCTCTTCCTTCCCCGTGTCGGTGTACTTGATCGTCACCATCTGCATCATACGGTCGCCCGAATACTCGTCACCCGCCGGGCTCATCCGCGAATAGAGGATGTACACGCACACCAGCAGCAGCACGCCGGAGAATGCCCATCCGATCCACGGGCGGGAGTTGAGGAACTCGCGTAGGTTCATCGTCGTGTCTCCTGCGTGCAACCGTTCGATCCGTCCTCGCCACGCTCACGGCGCGGTGTGCCCGAAGTTGTAGAACGGCGCCGGCGCGCCGAACCGGTCCGGGCTCAGGTAGTACTCGCGGAACGAGAGCGTGCTGGCGTGCCCGTCGCCCCAGAGGAAGTTGTTCGCCCCCGAGGCGCGGGACCCAAAGGTCGACCCCTGCTGCTCCGCCCCCGCTCGCTTGCCCACGTGACGCGGGAACTCGTCCAGCGCGTCGGTCGCCACCACCGTCCAGTTGAAGTTGCGGATCTGCCTGACCGGCATCCCGGACACGCCGCTGATGATGCGCCCGGTCGCCGGATTGCGGATCCGGGGCGAGTCGTTGAACCAGTACTCCGACCAGCGCACGATCGGCGCGCCGGTGAGCACCTCGGGGAAGGGCGTCGCGAAGATCCGGCCCCCGAGGTAGTTCACGTTCGCCGGCTCCCGCGTGCTCGCCAGCCCCACCGCGGCAGGGCACCCGAACGCCTGCTGCTGCCTCACCGGGTTCTGGCCCTGGTAGGCGATCAGCGCCGCCGTGTCGTGCCCGTAGTCCGGGTCGGACTCCCCGCCCAGATGCGGCTGAAGCAGCCCGACCATCCCAACCTGGTACAGCAGGTCGCCCGATGCCTCCGGATCGGTCGCCGGCGGACTCCCGAACCAGCGCCGGATCATCGGGAACCGCTCCTTCTTGTCGTCGCTCACGTATGACTGCACCGCGATTCCCAGTTGCCTCAGGTTGCTCTGGCAGATCACCGACCGCGCCGCCGTCCGCGCCCCGGACAGGCTTGGCAGCAGGATGCTCACCAGCAGCGCGATGATCGCGATCACCACCAGCAACTCCACCAGCGTGAAGCCGCGCACGCCGGCCCACCCGCGCCGCACGCGCAACGCCCGCTGCCTGTCCACTTCCAGTGAGCCGTTCATGCCTAGGCCCTCCCGGGGTCGGGCGACCGCGCCACGCCCGCGGCAACCGCCGCGCCCGTTCGCGACCACCGGACCTCGACATCGATCCGCCCGCCGACCGCACCCAGTTCCCCCAGCAGCCGCTCCGTCAGGATCGGCTTCTCCAGTTCCCGCCCGTTCACCACCAGCGTCGTGCGGCCCAGCCCGTCGTAGGCCGCCGAGTCGAACGACACGTTGATCGCCCGCCCGCGCCACGTCCGCGTGACGCTCACGCGCCCCAGGTCCGCCGGCGGACACGGGTCAATCATCAATCCCCCGCGAGCGTCGTCTTCCGGGGGCCCGTCGAACGTCGGGCGGATTCCCAGCACCCACTCCAGGCTCACGCGGTTCAGCCACGCAGCCGAGCCCGTGTACCACGTCCATCCCGCCCGCCCCGGCTTGTCGCTCAGCGGGCCGTCCACGTTCCCGGGCGTCACATACGGCTCGGCCCAGTACGCATCCGCGTCACGCCCGCGCGTCGGGGGCGAGATCGAATCCCAGATCCGCGCGACCGCCTCGCGGTCCCGCCGGCACGCCGCCGCCGCCAGCGCCCACGTCGCCGCGTGCATGTACACCCCGCCGTTCTCCCGGCTCCCGGGGCTATACCGAGTCACGTACCCGATGTCCGGGTCCGGCACCGTGTACGCGGGCCACAGCAGCAGCGGCCCGTACGGCGACAGCAACCTCTGCTTCACCGTACCCCACGCCCGCTCCGCCCGCTCCGGCGACGCCACGTCCGCCAGGATCGCCCACGTCTGCGCGTTCAGGTGCACCTTCCCCTCGGCACAACTCGACGCGCCCACCCACTCCCCGCTGTCCTTGGTCCCGTAGCGGTAGTGCCCCGCGTCGTCCCACGCGTGCGCGTTGATCGCCGTCGCGTACGCCCGCCGGCGCTCCAGATACCCCCCCGCCGCCGCGTGGTCGCCCGCGCGGTCGAGGATCACCGCCCAGTCGTCGAGGATGTGGCACAGGAACATCCCGAGCCACACGCTCTCGCCCCGCTCCTCGATCCCCATCGCCGAGAGCCCGTCGTTCCAGTCGCACGAGCCGATCAGCGGCAACCCCCGCGGGCTCGTCCGCTTGAACGCCCGCGCCAGCGCGCGATGGCAATGCTCCCGCAGCGTCGCGGGGGTCGCATCATCCACCCACGCCACGCGGCGGTGCAGGACGCCATAGTCGCCCGTCTCGCGGATGTACGCCGCGACGACCTTGGGCAGCCACAGGTAGTCGTCGCTGCACGCCGTGTGATTCCCGAAGTCCGCCAGCGCGTGCCACCAGTGATAGACGCTGCCGTCGGCGAACTGTCGCGACGCGTGCAGCAGGATCTGGTCGAGGCACCGCTGCGGCTCGATGGGCAGCCACACCTGGCTGTCCTGCAACTGGTCGCGGAAGCCAAAGGCCCCGGACTGCTGGTAGTACCCCGTCCGCCCCCACAGCCGCCCGCTGATGGCCTGGTAGGGGAGCCAGGTGTTGTTGAGCAGGTCGAAGTCCTCCCGCTCGGTCTCGACGCGCGTGGGCGCGAGGCGCCGGTCCCATGAGTCGCTCGCCGCCGCGATGGCCGCCGATACCGCCGCCGGGTCCTTGTACCGATCCACCAGCGTCTCGACCTCGACCCGCGAGCCGGCGACGGCGAGTGTCCAGTGCAGGTGCGCCGTTGCGCCCGGCGCGAGCGTCACGTCTCCCCCGAGCGCCGCCGCCGAGTCGCCGAAGCGCCCGAACCCGCCGGTGGCCGGCGTCGCGTCGCCGCGCATCGCCTTGGGCGCGTGCGTGCTCCCGTACCGCCCCAGGAACGCCGACTTGTCGCCCAACCCGAACGTGCGCTCCATGCCCGCCGTACCACCCATCGCGTGCGCCGCGAAGTACGGCCAGGGCTGGTTCCAGTGCTCCCGCTCCGTCTTGGGGCGGATGTCCCACATGTTCTTGGTCACGATCATCGCGCGCCGGGCCGCGTCAAAGTTCGTGTTGAAAAACAGCCGGTGGAACTCACGCTTCGAATCCGGCGCCACCCCGCACGTCCACTCGAAGTACGAACTGATCCGCAGCCGCCGGGCCTTCGGCCCCGCGTTCCGCACCTCCACCTGCCACACCTCCACCGGGTCCCCCGGTGCGACGGCCATCGTCCACACCGCCTCGATGCCGCGGTACGCGGTGCGGAACGTCGTCCGCCCCGGCTCGTGCGTGCACTGGTACCGCTCGTACGCGGGCCTGCACGGCGACGGCGCCAGCGACCACACCTCGCCCGTCTCCAGATCCGACACGTACAGGAACTTGCCGTAGCAGTCCCGCACCAGGTCCATCTCCCAGCGCGTCAGCACGTTGTGCTGGGCGTCGTCAAACCAGGAGAACCCGCCCCCGTTATGGCTCACGACGAAGCCGTAGCGCCCGTTGCACACCACGTTCGACCAAGGCATCGGCGCGCCCGCATCCGTCACCGTGAACGCCCGGCCGCCCTGCTCAAAGTGCCCGTAACGATTTTCCAGCATGATCCTTCCCGTACCGGCCGGCCGGAGAACCCGGACGGCGATGTAAACGCTTCCATTCTGCGCGTTTTCACACCCGTGTCAAGTCGAATCCCGAGTGGAAAACCCGCCGAGACCAAAGAAACCGGCCGACCCTTTCGGGCCGGCCGGCATTTGTGCCGAGGTCACACCCCCCACCACCCACCCCCCCTGCCGCCCACCCCTGGCGCTTGCACGCCTCCAAGGGCTCAGCGACGCCGGCGGGCCGCCGCCAGCACGCCCAGACCCATCAGCGCAGCCGCGCCGGGGCCGGGGATGATGCTGATGTTGAACACGTCGCCGGTGATCGAGTTGTCGATCGCGGGGAAGATCTGGTTCTGGTAGCGGAACCCGATCAGGGTGCCGGGGTTGAGGCCGACCTGGCCCTGGCCGTCGGCGAAGAAGGGCTTGAGGCCCGACGAGACCGTGATGCCCGAGGTCAGGTCACGGACGGTGGCCTCGTAGGCGGGGGCCGAACCGGGGCCGAAGTAGCCCGCAGCGTAATAGGAGTACACGACCTCGGCGACGCCGCCTGCGGTGTAGATCGGGGGCCGAGGCGGGTTCGGGTTGCCGTTGCCCTCGCCGAAGAGGAAGAAGTCCATCCCCGCGCCGCCGGAGAACGACGTGCCGTTGGTGATGAGCCACACGCCGCCTTCATCGGTGAAGGGCATGTTGTTGTTGTCGAGACGGGGATTGGCGAACCAGATGCCCGTCTCGCTGTTGGCGGGGGAGCCGGGCCCGGTGGGGTAGCCGGCGTTGGCCGTCACGCGGAAGCAGGCGCTGATGCGGAAGGACTCGCCGGCCTGGAGTTGGTAGGCGGTGTTCCCGCCGTCGTTGCTGGCCCACATGAGGTGGCGGTTGGCGAAACCGGGCTCGAACTGCGGGTAGTTGTCGGTGAGGGAGTACATCCCGCCGGTGCCGGCCACCGCCAGGTTCCCCGGGGCGAGCGGGTTTCCGTTGAACGACGCCGTGCCGTGGATGGCCTGGCCGCCGTTGAAGTTCTCGAACGCGCGCAGTTGGAAGCCGTTGATGCTCCCGATCTGCGCCATCGCCGAACCCGCGAGGGCGGCGACAGCCAAAGTTGACACGACACTCTTCATAAAACCTCCCGTTGCTCATCCCGGGCCGTCGAACGAACGCCCCGCGGGCACTTCGACAACCCTGAAACCGCTTGCAGTATGAACGACCGCCTCCCCGCCGTCAAGCCTAATTCACACTCGACCGCGCAAAAAGCGACGGTTTCGGGCTCGACTGCTCAGCGCCGTGGGCCGGCCATCCCCAGCCGCTCCATCGCTCGCCGGGCGATGGGATGCTTGGAAAACTGGGACCAAACAAAGCCCGTTCGGGCGTTCTCGATCGCCAGGAGCATCGGGCCGCCGTCGATGGCGAGGTCATCGGGTGACACCCAACCCGTGGTGGGGTTGAAGGAGTCCACGAGTCCGAATCCCCCGGAAGAGGGGTCGCCACGCCACAGCCACCGCTGGCCCTTCGCATCCTTCCAGTCGGCGTAGTGGCGCAGGGCGGCGACGGCGAGCGCAGGCTCGAACATGATCGTCGACCCCGCGCCGTACGTTGCGATCGTGCCGTCGCCCCAATCGTCCTTGCCCTCGACGAGTTTTCCGTCGCGGACCGCGAAATCGTCGCCCGGCACCGCCCCGGGCATGGGGATCGGCCGCGGAAACAGATGCGGCACCTGATATCCGTTCGCTTTGTCGCCCGCGGTGAGGCCCCAGGCGTCGGGCCCGAAGCCGGCGAGACGCTTGGGGTTCTCGATGGCCTTGAGGCGGTGCAGGAGGACGTGGCGGCGGGCGTTCTCCCACCAATCCACGCGCGAGCGCCGCGGCACGCCAAAGCGGGCCGGATCATCCGGCCCCATCGCGGCATAGTCGATGAAGCAGTGGGCAAAGAAACTCACAAACAGCGAGCCGGACCACGGGAACCAGACCATCGGGCCCAGATCGCCGTACGTGCCCATCATCCGACGAAGGCGGTAGTAGGACGCGGGTTCCACGGCCTTCGCAGAGTCGCCCGCGCCGACGGCGAGGAAGTTCACGAGGCGGTGCTCGTCGCCGCAGTCGATCCAGGCATAGCGGAGGAACGAGCCGGCGCCGAGGGGCTCGTGCATGGAGTCGGGCTTCCAGCCCAGGCTGATGCACCCGTCGGAGTGGGGCTCGCCGCTGCCTCGAAGGACGAATGCGGACCAGTTCGCGTCATCGAGGAGGCGGTCGGCGAGCGCAGCAACCTCTCCCCCGAAGTACGACGAGGCAACCATCATCCCCGAGAAGAGGAGCGCGGAATCGATCGTGCTGACGACCTGCTCGGGGGCGTCCTTGGGTTGGCCGGCGGTGTCGCCATCGATGAAGTGATAGAAGAGGCCGAACTTGCGATTGGCGGTGCCGCGGTCAAGGGATTGGAGGATCAGAAGCGTTCGGGCGTGGGCGTCGGCGCGGGAGACCCAGCCGCGCTCGGCGCCGACGGCCAGCGCGGCGAGTTGGAAGCCGACGCCGGCGGTGCTGACGTGGCTGCCGCTGGTGCGGTCGGGGATCATCCCGGTGTGGGGGTTGGCATGGGCCTGGAAGTAGTTGAAGACGCCTCGCTGGACGGAATCGATGAACGCGGCGTCAGCAGGCGAGAACGCGAAGGGCGGGCGCGGCGTGCCCGGGGGCGAGGCGACGACGATCTGAGCGACATCGGCGACCGGGGCGGGAGTGCTGTCGCGTGATGGCGAGGATTGGCAGGCGGCGGCAGAGGCGGCGGCCGCGGCGAGGGCGAGGCCAGCGGAGCGAGCGCGGCGCGCGGCGAGGTGAACGAACGCCTCTGAAAGCGATTTCATGGCATGAGTCTACCGGAATGGAGGGTGTGGGACTAGACCCGGGACCCTGGTTACCCGTACAACATCCTTCGTGGCAACGAACCGAGCACCATCCATTCAGGACGTCGCGACCGCTGCGGGGGTGAGCACCGCGACGGTGAGCCGGGTGCTCAACAGCCCGCAGATCGTTTCGCCAGAGACGGCGGAGCGGGTGCGGAAGGCGATCGAGCAGTTGGGGTATCGGCCGAACCTGTTTGCGCAGGGGCTGATGACGCGGAAGAGCCGGGTGCTGGGGATCGCGCTGCCGGACATCCACGGGGAGTTCTACTCCGAGTTGCTGCGCGGGGCGGACGCGGAGGCGCGGAAACTCCGATACCACCTGCTGGTGGGGTCGGAGGCGCGGGCGGGGGCGGGGGGGGGAGGGGGACAGAGCGAAACAGGCAACGGCGGCGGCCATGGCACGGGCGGGGGCGTTGGGGCGGGACCGGGCGGGCCGTCCACGGCAGAGGAGGGGTCGCTGGCGCACGCCTTCGGCCTCGTGGACGGGCTGGCGGTGATGATCACCGAGCCCAACGAGCGGCTGTGGCGCGCGGCGGTGAGTTCATCGCTCCCGGTGGTCGTGCTGGACGCGGAGGTGGACCACCCGAGCGTGGACAGCGTGATGGTGGACAACGCGGTGGGGACGCGCGAGGCGGTGGAGCACCTGCTGTCGTCGGTGCCCCCCGGGCAGTTGTACTTCGTGGGCGGGCCGGCGGAGAACTACGACACGAAGCGGCGTGCCGAGACGTTCGCGGAGGTGCTGCGGGGGACCGGGGCGGTGATCCGCCCGGACCAGATCGTCTACGGGCAATACTCGGTGGAGTGGGGCTACGCCTGGGCGGCGGAGAACCTGCGCGGCGGGAAACTCAACGGGGCGGGGATCCTGACGGGCAACGACGAGATCGCGCTGGGGATCCTCCAAGCGGCCCAAGACGCGGATGTTGAGGTGCCGGGGCAGTTGAAGATCGTGGGGTTCGACGACACGCGGCTGGCGTCGCTGGTGAGGCCGTCGCTCTCGACGGTGCGCGTGCCGCTGGCGGAGGTGGGCGCAGCGGCGATCGACGCGCTGGTGCGACGAGTGGAAGACCCGACCCGCCCAAGCACCAAGACGCGCCTGGCAACAAACCTGATCGTGCGCGAAAGCAGCGGGTGGGCGAGGTAGAGGGGCTTTGCTCAAGAGTCGGCCTTGGCCAGTTCCTCGTCTCGAGAGGCGGGACTTGGCGTGGTTCGCGGAACGGCGCCCAGATGTCGCTGCGACATCTGTGGCGCTACGGATCGGCGGGCGTGGCACTGAGATCGGCTTTGCGATCTCAGTGTCCCGGGTCGGTGTGGGGGGGCCGCATCGCACCGAGGTCGGCGGAAGAGCCGACCTCTGTGGCACGGCGGGGCGGGGGATCGGCGCCATCGTGCCGCGCGTGCGGGGGGGGGGGCGTCGACGCTCGGTTACGTCACCGGCTGGTCGAGGCTGGCGCCGTGTGTGTCGATCACGGTGCGGTACCAGCGGGCGGAATCTTTGAGGGTTCGGCGGAGGGTGGCGTAATCCACGTGGATGAGGCCGAAGCGTTGCGAGTAGCCGTGCTGCCACTCGAAGTTGTCCATGAGGGACCAGTGGAAGTAGCCGCGGATGTCGGTGCCTTCTGAGGCGGCGCGGCGGAGTTCGCGGAGGTATCGGCGGGTGTAGTCGATGCGCTGGTAGTCGCGGACGCGGCCGTCGAGGTCCACCCAGTCCAGGCCCGCCAGGCCGTTCTCGGTGATGACCATGGGCACCTTGTAACGTTCGTAGAGGAACTTGGGGCCCCAGTAGAGGGCCTCGGGCTCGATGAACCAGCGGAGGGCGTTCTGCGGGTGGCCGGGGGGGAAGGGGACCTGCTCGGGGCGCCCCCCCGTGCCGTGCGGGCCTGCGCGCCAGCGTTCGGCGTCGTAGATGTTGAGGCCGTAGAAGTCGAGGGGCTGAGCGATGGTCTCCATGTCGCCCGGGAGTGGGCAGGGGGCGTCGGAGCCGTAGAGGCGGAGACCGTCTTCTGGGTAGCGGCCCAGGACGACGGGGTCGGCGAGCCAGGCGTTGTTCCAGAAGTCCTTTGTTGCGACGGCGTGGGTCATGAGGCGTGCCGCGTCGATATCGGCGGGGGCGTGGGAGGCGGGGACCTTGACGCGCCCGATGGGGGCCCAGCCGACGGCGGGGGGCGTCTTGGCGCGGGCGCGGATGGTCTGAGCGGCCCGGCCGTGGGCGAGCAGGGCGTGGTGCGCGGCGAGGAGCCGCTCGGCGTGACCCTTGCGCGCGTTGGAGCACTGGAGGCCCTCGTGCTCGCCTGGCCCCAGGAAGATGTGCGGCTCGTTGAGCGTCATCCAGTGCGAGACGCGGTCGGAGAGTTTGTCGACGACGGCAGCGGTGTAATCGGCGAACCAGTGGGCGATATCACGATTGAGCCAGGACCCGCGCTGATGAGCCCACAGGGGCAGGTCCCAATGGAAGAGGGTGAGCCAGGGAACGATGTTGGCCGCGAGGAGGGCATCGACGAGGCGGTCGTAGAAAGCGAGGCCGGCGGTGTTGATGTCGCCATCGCCGGCGGGCACCACGCGAGGCCAGGAGACACTGAAGCGATAGGCCTTCAGGCCGATCTGGGCCATGAGGGCGACGTCTTCGTCGAGGTGGTGGTAGTGGTCCGGGCCGATGTCGCCTGTGTGGTTGTGGTAGACGTTGCCGGGGGTGAAGACCTGGCCGGGGATGTTGCCGACGGAGCCGGGGGGCGTGGCGTCGTGTGTGAAGACGTCCCAGACGGAGGGGCCCTTGCCGCCCTCGTTCCAGGCGCCCTCGATCTGATAGGAAGAGGTGGCGGCGCCCCAGACGAAGTTCGCGGGGAAGGTGTGGCTCATGCGTGATCCGGTGGTGCGGGGGGCGGGGGGGTGTGGGAGGCGAAGGTAGGCGGAGCGTGGTTAGGGACGGGTGATGACGGCGCGGCCGGCGGTGAGGCGAGCAGGCGGGGCATTCTCATCAAAGGGGTTGGCGACCCACACGCCGCCGGGGGGCTCGCGCGTGAGGCCCTCGATGGTGACGCTTGCGCGGTCGGCGTGAAGGACCGCGCGGCAGGTGAGCGGGCCGAAGTGCGTGCGGAGGCCGGAGAAGCCGAGGCCGCGGTGGCCCGCGTCGCGGAGCCAGCGCTCGGGGACGCCGGCGAGGAGGACGAGAGCCTCGCCGTCGGGCGACTCGCGTTCGTGGGCGAACATGGCACGGAAGGCGTTGAGGAAATCGGATCCGCACCAGGTGTGGGGGAGATCGCCCAGGAACTTCGGCGCGCGCTCGTCGCGGTAGACGACCTCGGGCCACTGGTTCCAACCCGGACCCGCCTGCGTCTGGGCCGGTCGGCGGCCCTGCATCAGGAAATCGGCAATGGCCAAGGCCCGCTCGCGCTGCCCGAGCCGGACGAAGGAGCCGATCACGCGGTTCTCGTAGGGGGTGTAGTCCACCCAGGCGAACGAAGGGTCGTCACGGCGACGCTGGAAAAAACCCCAGTAGCGGTCGAATGTGGCGCGGAGGGCGTCGGCGGGCAGGTGGGCCTGCTCGCCGCAGGGCCAGAGCGCGACGGTGGTGGAGGTGGCATCGAAGTCGCCGAGTTCGACGCAGCCAGGCAGATAGTCGATGCCGTGGGCGGCCCGCGCCGCGGCGATGGAGGCGAGGAGCGTGCGCCGGAAACCAGCCGCGAGGTCGGCGTATCTCGCGGCGGCCTCGCGCTCCCCCAGCGCCTCGGCGATGTACGCGGCGTCCTTGAGCCCCTTGAGCACGAAGAAGTCATCCCAGTAGGAGTGCATGGGCTTGGCGGAGTAGCCCTCGTGGCTGATCGACTCGGGCACGAGCCCGAAGAACGCGGCGGCGGGGACGGGCGGCCTGCCGGGCTCCTGGCGCGTCGCCCCTCCCCCCGGGGCGAACTCGGGCGTCATGCGCTCGGCACGAATGGCCTCGACGTACGCCACGGCCTTCTGAACGCTTGGCCACAGGCGGCGGAGGAATGCCGAGTCGCCCGTGAAGCGGTGGTACTCCGCGATGGCGAAGATGAGTTGCCCGTGGCTGTCGTGCTCGCTGACGGGGTCGGGCCCGCGTTTGTCTACCACGCAGGGCACCTTGCCGCTCTCGAACTGGTGCGAGGCGAACCACTCGACCCACTGCCGCACCTCGTCGGTGAAGCCGAACTCGAGGAGGGCGGCGGAGGTCATGGACCCGTCGCGGGCCCATGATCGCTCGTAGGAGCGCGAGCCGGGCTGGATGGCCGGGCCGTCGCGGTTGATGAGGACGTGCCCCAGCACGGTGCGGGCGGTGTCCCACAGCGGCTGGGCCGCGGGGGGGAGGTCGAAGGCGACGCGATCAACCCGGCTTGACCAGCGCTGGATCGCGGCGGCGCGGGCGCCCGGGGTCGGCGTCGCGGTCTCAACGCCCTTCGGTGCCGCGGAGAGCACGATCTCCTTCGCTTGCCCGGGATCAAGATCGAAATCGAACAGCGCCAGCGCGCTGGAGCGACCCGAGGGGTCTTCGGGCGCGGGCCGGCCAGCCAGCGCGGCCCGCCCGCCCGCCGCCAGCGTCGCGACGGCATCGCCCTGATCGAACGTTCGATGGACGAACGTTGACAGGGGCACGTCGAACGCGAGCCGCGTACCGGAAGGCGCGAGCGTGAGCGTGCGCGACGCGGGATCATGCTCAACGCTCGTCAAGCGCGCGACCCCGCCGGTGGTGTTGAGCCACTGCGACGGCGGGTTCACCTGGAAGGGCCGGACCGCGAGCACGAGCACACCCGCCGCGCGCGTCGCCCCGGTATTGGTGATGGTGTACGCGATCTGCCAGCCGCCCGTTTCATCGCTGGCGTTGACACGCATGTTCAGCCCCGCGATCGACCACTCGACCCACGGCAGGGGTAGGTAGCCGCGTTCGAGCCCCTGGGTGATGTGCGCGTCGGCCCAGGTGTGCAAGTGGTCATCGAGGACAAGCATGGGCTCGACCGTGGGGCCCTTGGGCCCGAGTTCGAGGGTGCCGCCCTCGCCCAGGAGGGCTTCGAGGGGGCCGCCATCGGGGTCGCCCACGACGGTCCAGAATCGCTGCTCGCCAAGGAAATAGCGCGGGAGCACACCACGAGGCGAGAGTTTCGCGATGACCGCGTACATCCCGTTGGGCTCGCCGAACTCGGGGGGCCGCACCGTGATCTCGGCGATGCCGACTGGTGCGCCGGGCCGCGGCGTCAGCATGAGTTGCACAAACCGGCACTCGGCGTCAGGAATAGGGAGGTGGTTTCGCGCGGGGCTGGTGTTCTTGGCGGCGTAGGCGGGCGTCCACTGATGTCCGTCGTCGGAGGTGAGCACGCCGAAAGCGTCGGGGGCGTGCGCGGGTTCCCAGTCGAGCGTGAGGCCGCCGAACTCGCGGACGGTTCCGAAGTCGATGGTCAGCGTGTGCGGGCGGGCGGGGTCGGCATCGGTGGAACGCCAGGCCGTGTGACTGTTGCCATCAACCGCGTGTTCCGGCGGGTGGTCGGAGGCGGCGCCGGAAGCGCTCAGTATCGGCACGCCGTCGTAAGGTCTGCTCGGAGGCAACTCGCGGAAGGCGAGGCTGTCGAAGTACACCGAGCCCTTCCCGCCGCTGCTCGACGCGATCACCAGTTCGACCTTGCCCAGTTTCTTCAGCGGTGCGCCCGCCCCGGCGGGGCCCCAGGCGAACTCGATGTGGCGCTTCTTGTTGACGAACCGCTGCCAGGCGGCCGGAAGCGCGATGGCCCGGCGGTTGACCCACCAGACGTTCTCGCCCGAGGCGTCGAGCAGTTTGAACTCCAGGTTGTTGTCCGGCGTGCCCCGGGCGGCGCGGCAGTGAAAGGTGAACTCGTAGTTCTCGGGCAGGTCCATGGGCAGGTCACGCTGGACGATGCAGTAGCCCCCGCCGGTGACGAACTCGAAGTCCAGGCGCAGGCAGGACGAGCCATCGAGCCCGCCCGGGTCGCGCGCGATCGACCCGCGGACGCCCTCGGCGGCGATGACGCGCCAGGCCGACACGTCGTTGAAGCCGTCGAGGACCCTCGGCTGCGCGAGCCCGCGATGGGCGAGGGCAAGCAGGCAGGACAAGACACCGGCCGCACGGAGGGCGCGTCGGAGCGCTCCACGCCACAGGTTCAGCATGAGTTCATCCCGGGAGGAAGCCGCACGTTACGGGCACCCCGCGAAGTACGCCGCGATGTAGTCGGCCAGGTCGTCGGGGTCGATGGTGCCATCGCCGGTGAGGTCCGCGGCGGGGCAGGGAGGCTGCGTGAAGTAGCACGCGATGAAGTCGGCCAGATCGTCGGGGTCGAGGGACCCGTCGAGGTTGAAGTTCGCCCCGCAGGAGAGCGCGGCGCACGCCGGGAACGGCGCGGCGAGCACGGCCTCGATCGAGCCGGGGCGGATCAGCCCGGCGAGCCCGAGGGCGCCCATCGCCACGTCCGGCAGGCCCGCGGAGTTGGGCTGGTAGGACGGGTCCACGTTCGATCGGCGGTAGAGGATGCTCGCGCCGCCCAGGAAGGTCTGCCGAGCGCCTCGCCGGTAGGCCTGGTACGCCCCGACGGCCTCAGCCGTGCGCGGCGCGCTGATGCCCGTCTCCCCCGTGAAGGCGAGCAAGGCCGTGAGGGTCGTGACGTCGCCCGGGTGGTTCGAGAGCGAGTCGGCGCTGTACCCCCCCCAGTCGGCACGGGTCGTGCCGGCGGAGAAGACGGTGTGGAGCCGCGGGCCGTTGTCGTCGGTCCAGGCCGCGTGGGCGTGGCGGAGGTTGCGGTAGTGTTCCTGCCACGATGGGCTGGCGCGGACGAGGGGATCGGTGAGCAGGGCGTAGACGCTGACGAAGGCGGGTTGGAACTGTCCGAACGCGCCGCCGGTGATGGGCCGGCCGGAGAGCCAGACGCCGAAGGGCAGCGCGTTGCGATCGAGCCACCGGGCGTACGCGGCCTGCCCGCCCGGACCGCCATAGAACGCGGCCTGGGCCGCCAGCAGGATGCCCTCGTTGTACGGGTTCGACGCCGACGAGGTGTTCGGCCCGCCCGCGGCCTGCCCGAGGAAGTAGATGGGGCGCGCCGTTGTGGAGGCGAAGTACGCGTCCCAGTTGCGAATGCCGCAGATGATGGCGCGGGCCGCCTCGCGGATCTCGGGGTCCTGCGGGAAGTGTGCCGCGGCACGGGCCGCGGCGAGGACGATCTTCATGGTGCTGAGCGTGGCGTAACTATCGCCCCAGCCGGCCTTGGCTCCGCCGGTGAACGGATCGAGCCAGTGCCAGTAGATGCCGTCGGCGCTGCGGAGGGGCCGGATGCCGTCGGGCGCGAGGCCCGCGTAGCGCGTGAGGATCGAGCGGACGATCGCCCGCGCGTCGGGGTCGCCCGTGAGTTCGTGGCTCATGAGGCACAGGAGCACCGTCCACCCGGCGGCGTCGGCCGTCGCGGGGTGGAAGCGCGTCCACCCCTGCTGCACGTCGGCGTCGATCACCCACCCGGCGGGCTCGCCATCGGGCGACACAAGGCCCTTGGCGAAGCGCACGACCTGGCGGAACTCGTCGAGGGCCCAAGCGTCGTAGCCCAGGCGCGGGTCGCTCGCGTCGCGCAGCGCAATCACGTCGCCCCCCGAGGCGGCGAGGATGGCCCCGTCGGCCGTCGCGGAGATCGCGCGGACCTCGCGGCCCAGCACGGCCTGGGTGCTGCTGACGTACGCACCGGCGGCGCCGGCCACCTGCCCGCGCGCGACCGCCGCGGGGATGATGTGCAGCGCGTCCACGCCCGCGGCACGGGATCGGACGATCAGCCCGCCCCCGGAGAGGCCGCCCTGAGACGGGCCGCCGAAGTGATCGCTCCAGGCGATATCCGCAATGCCCGCGGGCAATCCGGAGACCGCGATGGGCGCGAACGCGAGGCTCGCCTGCCCCGCCGCGGCGCGCACCAGGGTGCCGTTGGAGAGTCCAATGACCATGCCCGCGTCGCGGTCGATGGCGAGGGCGGTCGCGGGCGTGGGGCTGGTGATGAACACCGAGCCGGTCAGCGCGTTGGCCCCGGCCCCGATGACGCGCGTCTGCCCAGGCGTGCCGACGTACAGACGCCCGCGGAAGTGGGCCAGCGCCGGCGCGGGCTCGCCGCCCGTCGGGCTGCCCAGGTCAATGCGCGTGAACACGCGGAGGTCTCCCGTGTCCACTTCCAGCCTCAGGATGGCGTCGTTGGGCTGCCCGTCGGGCGCCGCGGCGTCTGCCCACACCGCGATGAACGCGAGCCGGCCGGTGTCGGAGAGCGCGATCGAGGCCGGTCCGTCGGGGCCCTCCATCGCCATCCACGGCAGCAGCGCGGCCACCTGCGCCCGCTCGACGGCACGCTGCGGCGTTCCGGTGGTCGTGCGAACCTCGATGCGGTCGGCCGACTGGTCGCCCCAGGCCACCAGGCCGTTCAGCGGGGCGGCCGCGGTCGAGGTCGGGGCGCCGGATCCGGAAGCGACAGTCTGCACCACGGGTTGGGCGGCGGCGCTGCCTGCCAGCACGGCCCCCAGGGCGGAGCCCGAGAGGGCCCGGGCGATGCGGGCTTCAAGCGAGATGCTGCGGCTGCGCGTGTGATTCACCGGCACGACCACCTCCCCGAACGGTTCATGTGAACGCTTACACAGGCGTATTCTACCGCGTTCCGATCGCCCGTCCGGGCGAGATTGAGTATGCCGCGCCCGCCGGGCCGCCGCCAGGTGGGCTTTGCGCGTTCTTCACCTCGAATTCGACCCCCCAAAGATGAAGACGAACCTCGGGCGGGTACCGTTCGACGGGAGCACACCATGACCATCGCCCGTCGAGAGTTTCTGCGTCGGACGGCCGCTGTTTCGATTGCGTTCGGCGGCTTGCAAGCCGCGTTTGGTGGGCGGACGGCCCAGGGCGCGCTTGCAACTCGCACGCGGGGCTTGGGACCGCTGGTGCCCGACCCCCGGGGCGTGCTCGACCTGCCCGAAGGGTTCTCGTACCAAGAGATGGCGCACGTCGGCGAGTTGATGGACGACGGGTTCTTCTTTCCCGGAAAGCCCGACGGGATGGCGGCCTTCCCGGGGCCGGACGGGAAGACCATCTTGATGTGCAACCACGAAAACGACATCAACTGGCCCAAGTCGCCCTTCGGGCGGGGCAACACCTTGCTCGGGAAGGTGCCCGAGGGGCGGATCTACGACCGCGGGAGCGGGAAGACGCCCGGGACGGGCGGCTGCACGGTGATGCTGTACGACACACGCACGCGGACGCGCGAGCGGCTGGCGCTGGCGCTGGCGGGGACGTTGTACAACTGCGCCGGCGGGCCGACGCCCTGGGGCTCGTGGATCTCCTGCGAAGAAACGACGCATCGCGCCGGCTCGCCGGCGACGCTGGAACAGGACCACGGCTACGCCTTCGAGGTGCCCGTCCGACTAGACGACCTGCCCGTCAAGCCCGTGCCCCTGAAGGCGATGGGGCGGTTCCGGCGCGAAGCGGTCGGGGTCTGCCCGCGCACGGGGATCGTGTACCAGACCGAGGACATCGACCTGGGCCTGCTGTACCGGTTCATTCCGAGCGTGCCGGGCAAACTCGCCGAGGGCGGCAGGTTGCAGGCCCTGGCCCTGCCCGGGGCGTGCGCGTTCGACACGACCAACTGGTTCCGGCCGGGGATGAGCCCCGGGACGAGACTGCCGTGCCGATGGGTGGACCTGACCGACCCCGAGTCGCCCGAGGACACGCTTCGGTACCAGGGCGAGTCGAAGGGTGCGGCATTGTTTTCTCGCGGCGAGGGGCTGTGGTACGGGACCGACGGGGTCTACTTCGTCTCGACGACGGGCGGGCCGAAGCGGCTTGGGCAGGTCTGGCGGTATCTGCCGAGCCCGGCGGAAGGGACGCCGGGCGAGGCGGACGCCCCGGGGATGCTCGAACTGGTGCTCGAGTCGGCGGATAGCACGGTGATGAAGAACGCCGACAACATCACGCAGGCGCCGTGGGGCGACCTGATCGTGTGCGAGGACGGGCCGAACGAGAACCATCTGCTGGGCGTGACGCCGAAGGGGCAGGTGTACCGGATCGCGCAGAACGTGGCGAGCAAGTCGGAGTTGGCGGGATGCACGTTCTCGCCCGACGGGACAACACTGTTTGCGAACCTGCAAGGGGACGGGCTGACGCTGGCGATTCGGGGCCCCTGGTCGCGCGTGCAGGCGGGCTAAGGTGCGTCGTCCGACCTCGGGATTCTGGGCGGAGGTCAGGGTGAAGCGGATCGCGGCACGCGGGAGGGGGGGTCGCCCTCGAGCGTGCGGGGCTTGATGGCCCGGGCCGGGCTGCCCACGGCGACCACCCACGCGGGCAAGTCGGCAAAGACCGAGGATCGCGCGCCCACGACGGTGCCCTCGCCGATCGTCACACCGGGCCCGACGAAGACGTCGGCGGCGATCCAGCAATCCGCGCCGATGGTGATGGCCTTGGTCACGAGGGGGTAGTTGGGCCTGGTGTAGTCGTGGGTGGCGGCGCACAGGTGGGCGTATTGGCTGATCGTCGTGCGGTCGCCGATCGTGATGGGCGCGACCGAGTACACATCCACCCACGAGCCAAGGCAGGCGTGCTGGCCCAGAGTCAGGTTCCACGGCGCCCAGACGCGGGCGGAGGGGTAGACGTGTGCCGTGGGAGCGATCGTCGCGCCGAACAGGCGAAGGAGCGTCCGTCGCCATCCGTGCGCGAAGGTCGGCGTGGGCCGGAAGAGGAGCGCGTGGACGACTCGCCAGAGGGCTCGCCCGAGGCGATTGCTCAGGGGCAGCACGCTGGCCTGGGGCGGCGGTGGACGGCCGCTCGCGGTGGCAGAACGGGCAACGGCGCCGGGGCGATCGGCGGGTTGGGCAGACGGGCTGTCGATGCTGGAAGGCATGGGGACGGTACGGACTTCGGGGCAAGGGCCTGTCAGCAGAGGGTATCGGACGTTGCCGGCCGACCCCTGAGCGTGGCCGGCCCGGGTCTAGGGGGTGCCGGGCGGCGACCGCCGCGGGCCGAGACGTCAGGCCTTGCCTGCGCGAGAGCCCGCGCGGATGTTGAGCACCTCCACGCCCAGCGCGAACGCCATCGCGAAGTAGATGTAGCCCTTGGGAACGTGCTGGCCCAGGCCCTCGGCGAAGAGCATGACGCCGATGAGCACCAGGAAGGAGAGGGCGAGCATCTTGATAGCGGGGTGCCGATCCACGAACCGGCCCAGAGAACCGGCGAACGCGATCATCACGCTGATGGAGATGATGACCGCGGTGATCATGACCGGGATGCTCTTGACCATCCCGACGGCCGTGATGACGCTGTCGATGGAGAACACCAGGTCGAGGAGGATGATCTGAACGATCATGGAGCCGACGCCGGCGGCGGCGGCGGTTCTCGTCGGAGCGCCCGGCGCCGGGGAGAGCGGATCGCCCGGTCCGGCCTCCATCTTGTGATGGATCTCCTTGACCGCCTTGAACAGAAGGAAGAGCCCACCCAGGAGCAGGATGATGGACTTCCCCGTGAGTTCTCGGGCCGCGTCGGGCGGGTCGAGGAAGGGCACGCGGTAAGTCGTCAGCGCCGCGGTGAGGCCCATGATCCATGAAACCGACAGGAGGAGGACGATCCGCATGACCACGGCGAGCGTCAGGCCGATGGTTCGAACGCGGGGACGATCGCGCTCGGGCAGGCGGCCGCAGAGGATCGTGATGAAGACCAGGTTGTCGATGCCGAGAACGATCTCCATCGCTGTCAGGGTGACGAGCGCGACGGCGTTCTCGGCGCTCAGGATCGAGGCGAGTTCAGGCATGGGCAGCACGATACCCGAAGGGTCGGCGGGCCGCGCGGCCCGGGCTGTCAGTTGATCGTCAGCACCGGGCCCGATCCCGTGCGGATCGAGGCCAGCGCCACCTGCCCCTCGACGGCTTGCACGACGCCCTCGAGTTCGCGGGGCAGTTGAGCGCCCGCAGCGGCGGGGTCGAAGTTCGCCAGGGGCGTCCCCGCGTCGCCATGCCGGCGGAGGGCCATGTTGATCGGCACGGCACCCAGGAACGGGAGGCCCATCCGCTGGGCCATGGCGCGGGCGCCCCCGCGGCCGAAGATGTCGTACTCCTTCCCGTCGTCCCCGATGAAGTAGGACATGTTCTCCACGATCCCCAGCACCTCGATCCCGAGTTGCTGGAACATCCGCACGGCTCGCACGGCATCGTCCTGCGCGACCCTTTGCGGCGTGCAGACGACCACCGCCCCCGAGACCTTGAGCATCTGCGCGAGGGTCAGGTTCACGTCGCCCGTACCGGGCGGCATGTCGATGACCAGGTAATCGAGTTCGCCCCACTCGGTCTGCTCGACGAGTTGCTTGAACGCGCCGTGGGCCATGGGCCCGCGCCAGATCAGGGCCTTCTCGGGATCGACGAGTTTGCCGATGGTCATGGCCTTCACGCCGTGGACCATGAACGGCTGGAGCATCCCCCCGACGACATTGGCCTGCATCGCGTCGAGCCCGAGCATCGTGGGGAGCGAGGGCCCGTAGATGTCGCCGTCAAGGATGCCCACAGCGTGGCCCTGGCGTGCCAGGCCGACGGCGAGGTTGACCGCGACGGTGGACTTGCCCACGCCCCCCTTGCCCGCGCCGACGGCAAGCACGTGGCGGACGTTGGGCAGCGGCCCCGCGGGGGTTTGCTGCGGCGCGGGCCCGAGCGGAATCGGCGTATGCCCCCCCCCACCACCGCCTCCACCACCACCCCCTCCACCCGATCCCGGGGCCTGCGGAGCGAGGGCGACCTCGATGTTGACCGTGGTGATAGGCTCGCCCGCCGCGGCGGCGTGACGGCGGATGGCCTCCTCGGCGGCGCGCCGGAGTGCCGAGGCCTCGCCCGGGCTGAGCCCGCCTGCGACCAGGCTGGCCGAGGCGGTGCCGTCGCAGTACGCCGTGCGAACGATCGCCTCGCGCGGGAGCGTCCGCGGGGTTGGTCCGGGGAGGGGCAGGCCGACCAAGGCGGCGGCGACATCGTTCTTGGAGAAGGCCATGCCCGATGGTACGGGGGTCGCCTGCGAGGCGGGCCTCAGGCCTCGACATCGAGGCCGCGGCCGAGGCGGATGGCGGTAGCGGCCTCATTGCGGTCGCCCGGGTGGCGGTAGAAGGGCAGAGGCTCACCGGGGCCGGGGGCAGCGGCCGGGCCATCGAAGTTCACGCGCCCGGGGACGACGGCGGCGACCAAGCGGTCCAGCCCGTCGGGCCGCTCAGGCCGGGGTGGGCTGTCGGAGGCCGGCGCGATCCGCCCGACAGGGGGGGCGGGGGCGGCCGGCGCAACAGGGCGGACCGAAGCCGGCCCACCCGGGACGCCATACGCCCGAGCGAGCGAGAAGGAGAGGCCCGAGGTGGAGGGTCCGACCGTCATCGAACCGGAGTGTATCGGGCGCGGGACGACCGATCCTTGCCATTTCTTTGCGAAAAGCGGTGGCCCTTGGACAGAACATTGACCGATCAACGACCTATGCTGCGCCTTCCATGGATTCCCCACCGGCCTCGCGCGGCAGCCGCCGAGGCGGGTGCTTCCCCAACCCTCAAACTGGCCATGAGCGACCCATCACCCACGCCGGACCCAAACGCCTCTGACGCGCCCCTACGGGCGGGCCGGATCGGCGGCGGAGCCGGGTTTCGCGAGCCGGCCACGGTGCGTGAGATCCAGCGTCTAAAAGAACGGCTGGTGCGGGAGGCGACGCTGGCGATCGGGATGCTGGAGGCGGCGATCGACGCGCTCCTGGCGCTGGACGTCGAGGCGGCGCGGGCGGTGATGCGGCGCGACGACGAGATCGACTCCGAAGAGGTGCACATCGAGGAAGAGGCGCTGCGGATCCTGGCGCTGCACCAGCCTTTCGCGCGGGACTTCCGCACGGTGGCGACGCTCCTGCGCGTGAACTCCGACCTGGAGCGGGTGGGCGACCACGCGCACTCTATCGCGAAACTGGCGACCAAACTGGCTGGGCTGGGCGTGCCCGAGTGGCCCACGGCCCTGCGCGAGTTGACCCAGCGCGTGCCCATGCTGTGCCACGCGCTGCTGACGATGCTGCTCCAGGAGAACGCCGATTCGGCCCGTGGCATCTTCGACAAGGATCGGGACATCGACCGCCTGGACAAGCGGGTGTTCGAGGAGTCGCTGAACCTGATGGGCGACACGCGCGAGAGCAAGGCGCGGGGGATGCTGCTCTACCGGTGCGGGCGGGAACTCGAGCGCGTGGGCGACCTGATGGTCAACATCGCCGAGGACGTGGTGTACCTCGTCACCGGATCGATCATCCGGCACGAGAAGAAGGACCAGCCGCCCGGACCGGGCGACCGCGCGTCGAAGGCGGGCTGAGCCGCGGTGCACGCGCCGAGCGGCGCCCCCGGCGGGCTCAGCGTGCCGACACGGGCGCGCGGCCCACGCTGACGTGGCTGAAGCCCGCGGCGGCCATCTGGTTCGGGCGATACAGGTTCCGCCCGTCGAAAACGACGCGGTGCTTCATCAGCGCAGCAACGCGCCCCCAATCGGGGCTCTTGAAGTCGTCCCAATCGGTGGAGACCACCAGCGCGTCGGCGCCCTCCACCGCCTTGTACATGTCGTCAACGATCTCGTAGTTGGGACCGAGTTCACGCCGGGCGTTCTCGTTGGCGACGGGGTCCATCGCGACGACCTTGGCGCCGTACGAGAGGGCCTTGCGCATGAGCGTGATGGCCGGCGCCTCGCGGATGTCGTCGGTGCGGGCCTTGAAGGCGATGCCCCAGAAGGCGAAGGTCTTGCCCGTGAGACCGCCGGGTGCGTCCTTGGCCTTGAAGTGCGCGAGGATCTTCCCCCAGAAGCGTTCGCGCTGGGCCTGGTTGAGGTCGTGCACGGCCTTGTTGACCGGTGTGGGCACGCCGGATTTCTCGCCCATCATGATGCAGGCGAGCGTGTCCTTGGGGAAGCAGGAGCCGCCGTAGCCCAGCCCGGGGTAGAGGAACTGGTTGCCGATGCGCTTGTCGGCGCACATGCCCTCGCGGACCTTGCCGATGTCGGCGCCGTAGGCCTCGCAAAGGTTGGCCATCTCGTTGATGAAGGAGATCTTGCAGGCGAGCATGGCGTTGGAGGCGTACTTGACCATCTCGGCGGAGAGCACGTCCATGATGTAGATCGGGTGCCCGTTGCGGACGAAGGGGTCGTAGAGGTCGCGCATGGCCTGGCCGACCCAGTCGGCGTCCACGCCGCAGACCACGCGGTCGGGCTTGTTGAAGTCGTCGATGGCCGCGCCCTCTTTGAGGAACTCGGGGTTGTCGGCCATGCCGAACTGGATGTCGGGCCCGACCTTGGCGCGGATGCGGTCGCGCACGCGGAAAGTTGTGCCGACCGGGACGGTGGACTTGACGACGATGATCTTGGGCTTGGCGGTCTTGCCCAGGCGGATGAGCACGTCGGCGATGCCGTCGGCGGCAGAGTCGATGTACTTCAGGTCCGTGTGCCCGCGCTCGTCGGATGGGGTGCCGACGCAGACGAAGATCATGTCCGCGTCCTTGTGGGCCTCCCAGGCGTCGGTGGTGAACTTCAGCCGCCCCGCGGCGATGTTGCGCTCGAGCAGGTCATCCAGACCGGGCTCATAAATGGGGGATTTCCCTTGTTTCAGTTTGGCGATTTTGGCCTGGTCCACGTCAAGGCAGAAGACGTCGTTGCCGGTGTTGGAGAGGCAGACGCCGGTGACGAGGCCGACGTAGCCGGTGCCGATCATCGAGAGACGCATGCGGGGGTTCCTTAGTCCGTTCGGGCAGGGCCAGCGAGGGCGGAGACGTGCGGAAGGGGTCTGTACGACCGGGCGTGGAGAAAGTTGGGCGACCGCGGGTGAAGGGGAGGATGGTAAACCCGGCGCGTGCGGGAGCCAACGCGCGGGGCACATCTTCGTTATCGACCCGCTCGGCGGGGTACTGGAGTCCGCGTGGGGGAGCCCCCGAGGCTCCTTCCAGCGGTGGTTTGCGTGATCGCTACGATGCGGTCGTGAGTTCCTTCGCGGCCCAAGCCGCCAACGAGACCGGGGCGGGCGCGCCGAACAGGCCGATCGACCTGCGCGCCGCCCGGGCGTCGGTCACGTCGCAGGACGGCGAGAACGGGGTTATCGACGCGATCTTCCGGGCGATCGGGACGACCTCGAAGATCTGCGTGGAGTTCGGGGCGTACAACCTCCGCACGTACTCCAACGTCTTTCCGTTGTGGTCGAGCCAGGGCTGGCACGCGATCCTGATCGAGGGCGACGGCCCGCGGCACCAGAAACTGGGCGAGGAGTACCAAGCGTTTCGTCGGTCGTCCGCACCGAGCGGGACGGCGGACCTCGTCCGGCGGTTCGTCGCGCCGAGCGGACCTGACAGCCTCGACGCGATCTTGGACGAGCGGCTGGGGCGGGCGCCGGGGGCGGAGCGCGGGGGCGTGCCCCGCCCGGACCTCGTGAGCATCGACATCGACGGGATGGACTATCACGTGTGGAAGGGGCTGGCGAAGCACCGGCCGCGGGTGGTGATCATCGAGCACAACCCGTCGATCCCGCCGCACCTGGCAATCCATGGGCCGGAAGAGCCCAACGCGGTGGGCGCGTCGGCCCGGGCCCTCGCGGACCTTGGCGCCTCGAAAGGGTACGCGCTGGTGTGCTGCACCATGTGCAACTGCATCTTCGTGGAGCGGGAGCACGCGGGGCTGTTCGCGCACGCGGATGATCTCGAGGCGCTGTTCGACAGGTCGCTGCTGTGCTATGCGCTGAGCACGTTCGACGGGGGCGTGGCGCTGACGCATAGACCGCCGTGGGGCTTCAACGTGTGCTCGACACGGCCCGGGGCGATGGTGTCCAACGTTCCGCTTTGGCAGCCGCCGCGGAGCCTGCTGGCGCAGGTGCGGGCGTGGCTCCGGGCGCGCCGGAAGGGGCTCGGGCGCGTGGTGCGGGGTGGCCTGGCGGGCCTGAAGCCATGAGCACGCGGGGCGCTGCGGGGCGGAAGGTCGCTGGCAAGGGCGGGCGAGCAGCCCGTCCCGATCTGCACGCGCTGTACGAGGCGGCGGTGCAGAACGCGGAGTTCGAGGTCGAGTTCATCCAGCGCGTGTTCCGGAGGTTCGCGGGGCGGGCACTTTCGACCCTGCGGGAGGACTTCTGCGGGACCGCGGCGATTACGTGCGTATTTGCTCGCTCACGGCACGCGCGCCGGGCGGTGGGGATCGACCTGCACGGGCCAACCCTGGCGGCCGCGCGCACGCGCCACGTGGCCGCGCTCCCGCCGGAGGCGTCGGCAAAGGTGGAACTGGTGCGGGCCGACGCGGTGGCGCCGCCCGCGGAGGTTGCGCGGGGTTTCGACGCGGTGTGCGCGCTGAACTTCTCGTACTGGGTCTTCCGCGAACGCGCGACGATGCTGCGGTATCTGCGTGCCTGCCGGGATGCGCTGGCGGACCGGGGCGTGCTGGTGCTGGATTTCATGGGCGGGGCCGAGTGCCACGTGCCGACGACGGACCGCTCCCGCCGGTGGCTCAGGGGGTTCGGCCCATTCACGTATGTGTGGGAGCACAAGACCTACGACCCGATCACGGCGCACACCACCTGCGCGATCCACTTCGAGTTTCCGCCCGACCGGCGCCGTCCGCGGGCGAAGCGGCCCCGGCCCATACGCGACGCGTTCGTGTATCACTGGCGGCTGTGGCAGGTGGCGGAGTTGCGCGACCTTCTCGAGGAGGCGGGGTACTCGCGCGTCGAGTGCCATTGGGAAGGGGAGACGGAGCGCGGCGAAGGCGATGGTGTGTTCAGGCCTCGCACGCGCGGGACGCCCGATCGGTCGTACGTGGGGTACCTCGTCGCCCAGCGTTAGCGGGGCTCGATCCGCCGGCGCGCCGGGCCACACCTGTTACGCGCTGGGGGAATCGGGCGAGGCGTCGAGGGGAATCGCGGCGAGGGCCTGCGGGCCGCAGCGGAGGCCGCCGGCGCGGAACTCCTCGATGCGCTGGCGGACCTCGGTGGTGGATTGGGCGACGCGGACGGCTTCCTTGAGCCGCTTGCAGTGCCCGCCGTTGATCCGTTTGCCAACCCAGGCGATGCGCTGGCGAATCTGGCGGAGGGCGTAGTGCTCGCCGCGGAAGCGGAGCATGAGGTCGAGGTAACCCAGCGTGATGTCGAGTTTCTCGTCCTCGCATGGTTCGGGGAGGCGCTGGCCCGTGCGGAGGAACCAGGCAGTATCGCGGAAGAGCCAGGGGGTGGAGAGCGCGCCGCGGCCGATCATCACGCCGTCGCACCCGGTGCGAGTGAGCATGAGGGCTGCGTCCTCGGGCGTGCGGACGTCGCCGTTGCCGATGACGGGGACGCCCGAACCCGGAGCGCGATGCGCGGCACGGACGGCCCCGACAACGCGGGCAATCCCATCGAGATTGACAACACCCTGGAACTTCTGCTCGGTGGTGCGCCCGTGGATGGTGATGGCCGCTGCGCCGGCGTCGATAAGTCGCGGCGCGAGCCACTCGGCCACGGGCTGCCCATCGAACCACCCCAGGCGCATCTTGCACGTGAGCGGGATGCCCAGGGGCTCGAGAACCCGGACGCAGGCGCGGACGATGGCCTCTGCGGCATCGGGGATGCAGAGGAGTTTCGAGCCGCCGTCCTTCTTGGTCACCTTGTCGACGGGGCATCCCATGTTGATGTCGACGATGGTGGCGCCGTGCTCGGCGGCCCATCGCGCACCCTCGGCCATCATGGCCGGGTCGGACCCGTACAACTGCATGGAGAGGGGGCGGTCCTCGGTGTGCGTCTGGGCCAGGTCAAGGCTGGAGGCCGAGCCGCGGAGGAGCCCCTGGGGCGAGAGCAGATCCGTGCAGGCCAAGCCCAGGCCCAATCCATCGGGCCCGACAAGCCGACGGCACGTGAGCCGCCACGCCAGGTCGCAATAGCCGGCGATAGGCGCCAGGAGCAGGTTGGTGGGGAGGGTCACGGCCCCGATGCGGAGCATGGGGGATTGTTGGAGGCTCGACGGGCGGATCGGGCGCGGGCGGACGGTGATTTGCCGGCCTCGGGTGGCGGCATTCGCGCCCGGGATTAGACTGGATCCGAAGGGCGGGCCTCGGAGCCGGCCCCGCGGGAGGCGGCATGGGGCAGAGTCCGAGAACGTTGGGCGGACGCAGGGCAAGGTCCGCAGGGGCGGCCGCGGTCGCGTTGGTGTTGTGCGCGGGCGCGGCACGGGCGGGCGACGACAACCCGGCGCTGCTCCAATGGTTCGAGACGCGCTGGGACTCGATCGAAGCGCGGATGCCGGACTTCTTCCTGGCGGGGTACCGCGGCGTCTGGCTCCCCTCGCCTTCGAAGGCCTCCACGGGATCGCCGGGGTACGACCCGTTCGATCGGTTCGACCTCGGCCAGCCCGGTAGCGAGACGGCGTACGGGACCGAGGCGGGGTTTCGCGCGCTGGTGCGGGAGTTTCACTTTGCCGGAGCGCAGGTGTTCCCGGAAGGCATCTTCAACCACAACGGGGCGCGGTCGTCGAACGCGTCGTTCATCGCCGACGGGGGCTGGCCCGGGTTCTATCTGCCGGGCAACGGGCCTGGGGCGAGCCCGCCGGGACCGGCGTTCGTCAGCGGACTGGGCCGGTTCACGATCTGCGGGAACTACTCGACTCGGGCGGGCGCCAACGACTTCTGGGGTGACTTCCACGGCACGCAGTATCAATCCGAGGACCCGGGAGGCGCGAACTACTGCCTGTGGCTGGGGGATCTGGTGGGGCTGTGCGACATCGCGCAGGAGTCGGAGTATGTGCTGATCCGGCACCCGGTGGGCCCGGACACGCGGAACATCCCCCCCGGGCGGGTGCGAAACCAGCCGAATCCGGCGAACGCGCGGCTGTACCCAGACACGTCGCTTCCGCCCCGGGTGTTCACCAACCCCGGCGTTCCGGGCTTCAGCGCGACGACGCAGTGGAGCATCCACCCGTTCAACACGGTGGAGCCGGGCGCGGGAGACGCCACGCCGGAGGGCGTCTCCGGGATGCTCATGCGGTGGGCGCAGTGGATGGTGGAGGACGTGGGGGTGGACGGCTTTCGGCTCGACGCGGCGAAGCACGTGAAACACGACTTCTGGAACGAGCGGTTCGACGCGGCGATGTTCAACGCGCGCCGAACACCCGACGGCCGGAGTGCGACGGCGTTCTCTTTCGTGGAGGCCGTGGACAGCAACAGCCAGATCCGCTTCTACACGCGCAAGGACGGGTTCGGGAACCGCGACGCGCTGGACATCAACGAGGCGGGGGCGCTGCGCGGGCTGGTCTCGGCCGCGGGCTTCGGGCGCTGGGCGCGGGACACGGGGGCGGATCCGGAAGGGCCCATCGAGGCGAGCGTGGACCTGGCCGACGACGGGCAGAACAACGGCTCCTTGGGCGTCCACCACGTCTTCAGCCACGACAATGGCTCGACGGGGGACGGGGGGAGTTCGCCGCCGCTGCCGACGGCGCGTCAGCAGGGGCTGCCGCAGAACGCGTATGTGCTGGCGCGGCCCGGGATCCCGCTGGTCTACCACAACGGGCGGGAGTTGGGGAGCATCTTCGGGAGCCGGGGGTTCTGGCCCCGCGAGGGGAACCCCACGGCCCTGGGCAACGACCACGCGGCCCTGGCGAACCTCGTGCGGGTTCGTACGAGCCACGCGCGGGGGGACATGCGGATCATCAACACCACCGACCCGGTGAACGCGAGCAAGGCCGACGTCCTGGCGATCGAGCGGGGCAACGCCGTCGCGAGCGTGGTGGTGCTGGTCAACGACTCGTACGCCAACGGCACGCAGTTTCGGTCGCTGGACACGTCCTTCCCCGGGGGCTCGCGGCTGGTGGAACTGACCGGAGCATGGGCCGACACGGGGCCGGAAGGCGCGAACCTGGGCGGGGCGGTGCCGCGCGTCATCACGCTCGACGCCAGCGGCCGCGCGTTGTTTGCCGTGCCCAACAACCGCAATAGCGCGGGGTTCGAGCACGGCCGGGGCTTCGCCGCGTACGGCTTGCCCGCGCCGGAGGGGGTGCTGACGATCGAGCCCACGGCGGGCGCGCTGCCCCCCGACCCAGCCGGAACGCCAACGTGGAAGCGCCGGCTGGCGCCCGTGCAGATTGTCTCCGGCCCGACGTTCGAGATCCGACTGACGACGACGCACGCCGACCCCGAGGACCCGGCAGGAAACGCCATCGCGGACGACTTCGCGTGCTTCCGGATCAACGAGGGCTTCCGCGACTTCAATGGGATCAATCCGAACGGCACGCCCGGGGGCTACGACCAGCCGCTGGGCTCGCTGACCGACGCGGGATACGAGCGGTTCGTGACGCTGAGCGAGCCGTTGGCGCTGACGCCGGGCGCGACGCAGGGGCGGTACGCGCAGGTGATCGATGCGTCGGTGCTGCCGGAGGGAATGAACTACGTGAGCGTGATCGCGTACCGACGGCGGGTGGACGGGGGCCTGCCGATCTTCCGAGAGTTTCGCGCGGTGGTGCATGTGGACAGGCTCCCGCCGCAGGTGGCGCTGGCAAGCACGGTGGTGGACCGCGTGCCGTTCACGGTGCGAGCGCTGGCCAGCGATCGCTGCACGAGCGAGGTGTATCTGATCCCGAACGTGCCCGAGGGCGTGGACCCGCGCGACCAGCCGCAGACATACCTGACGGCCGCCAATCGTGCGACGCGGCACGACCGGTTCGAGTGGCGGCGGATGCTGACGAGCGTGCCCCAGGGCACGAGCAGCATCACCATCGTCGCGTTCGAGCAGTCCGGGCGATCCGGGGTGCAGCGGGTCACGCTCACCAACCCCATCGGCTCTGGCGACGTCAACCGCGACGGCATGGTGAACCTCGACGACCTCTACGCCATCATCGCGCTGGGCTCGACGTATCAACTCGAGGCGGACATGAACCGGAACGGGACGCTCGACGCGATCGACCGGCGCATCCTGGAAGCGACTGTTCGCTCGGGCGAGTTGAACCAGATGCGCCGCCCGAGGCGGTAAGCGAGGGACGCACCAGAGCCGTGGCCCAGTCCGCCTCGGAGGCGCGACAACGCCGGCCCGGCAATGAAAACGCCCCCGCGCGGGCGGGGGCGAGGGAGGTCCCAGTGTTGTGACGACGCTCCGGCTCAGGCCGCCGTCACGGTGATGGAGACGGCCTGGCTGAAGATGCCGTTGTTGTCCTGCACGCGGGCCCAGAAGGTGTGGGAGCCGGCGGTGAGGCCGGAGCCGGCGAGGGTGAGGCGCCACACGCCGCCGGTGAAGGTACCGGCGCCCACGAACAGGTCGGCGGTGGACTCGAAGACGCCGAGCACACCCCGATCGCGGAAGAACTCGACGCGGATGATCGAACCGTCGGAGTCCACGGGGGTGTCGGCGGTGAGGGTGTAGGTCGCGGTGCGGGAGATGGGGTTGGGGTTGACGATGATGCCGGCGACGGTCGGTGCGGCGTTGATGACGAAGGTGGTGGTGACGACGGGGCTGAAGGCGCCGTTGTTGTCGGTGGCCCTGGCGTAGATGCGGTTGGTCCCGACGCTGAAGCCCGCGGTGGACTGGGCAAGGGCGAAGCCACCCACGGGGGACGAGTCGGTGCCGAGCAGGGTGTCCACGTTCTCGTCGAACACGTTGTCGCCGTCGGCGTCGCGGAAGAACTGGACGGAGGCAATGGTCCCGTCGAGGTCGGCCGCACCGATGGCCGTCAGGGTGGTGGTGTTGCCGACCTGGAGCACGCGGGCGACGGAACTGACGACGGACGTGAGCGTCGGGGTGAGGTTGTTGACGGTCACCTGGACGGTGCGGAGTGCGCCGGTCGCCCCGTTGTTGTCCACCGAGCGAGCGAAGAAGTTGTTGGTGCCGGCGGCGTAACCCACGGTGCTGACGACGAGGTTGTAACTGCCCGCGGTCGCGGCAAAGACGTTGCCGAGCAGCGTGTCGGTGCCGGCTTCGAACGTGCCGTTGCCGTTGGTGTCGCGGTAGAACTCGACACGGGCGACGGTTCCGTCGCTGTCGGCGGCCCCCGTCGCCGAGAGAGTGATGTTCGAGCGGCGGTTGACGGACGCGAGGTTGGAGTTGAGGGCGCCGAGGGTGGGCGCGGCGTTGACGGTCACGATGGTGGTCACGGGGTTGCCGGCGGTGCCCTCGTTGTCGATCGAACGGGCGAAGATCCGGTTGGAACCGACGGCGAAGTTGAGCGTGGAGACGGCAACAGTGAACCCGCCGACGGCCGAGGCGTCGGTGCCCAGGAGAGTATCGACGTTGGGATCGAGGATGTTGTCGCCGTCAGCGTCGCGGAAGAACTGGACGGACGCCACGGTGCCATCGAGGTCCGCGGCCCCGTTGCCCACGAGCGTGAGGGTGTTGCCGAGTTGCACGACGCGCGGCGTGGGCGTGGTGACGGTGGTCATCGTCGGCGCAAGGTTTGTGACGGTGACGGAGGTGGTCCGGAGGTTGCCGATGCCGCCGTTGTTGTCACGGACGCGGGCGAGGAAGTTGTTGGTCCCGGTGGCGTATCCCGTGGTGTTGATGGTGAGGTTGTACGCCCCGGCGACTGGCGTGACGATGGTGCCCAGGAGGATGTCGGTGCCGATCTCGAGCGTGCCGTTGTTGTTGATGTCGCGGTAGAAGTCCACGCCGGCGACGGTGCCGTCGGTGTCGGCGGCGCCCGACGCGGACAGGACGACGGTGGACCGGCGGGCGACGGAGCCGAGGCTCGGCGCGAAGGCGCCCAGGGTCGGCGCGGCGTTGATGCGCCCGGTGACCGTGGCGGCCGCGCTGGCGGCGCCGTCGCTGTCGATGACGCGGGCGAAGTAGCGGTTCTGCCCGACGGCGAAGGACGCGGTCGAGACGGTCAGGGTGTAGCCGCCCACCGCCGAAACATCCTGGCCGAGCAGGGTATCAACGTTGGGATCGAAGACGTTATCGCCGTCGGCGTCGCGGTAGAACTCGACGCGTGCGATGGTGCCGTCCAGATCGCTGGCGCCGGATGCGGTCAGCGTGATGTTGTTGCCGAGCGTGACCACGGGGTCGATCGATCGGGTGAGCGCGACGATCGTGGGCGCGCGGTTGGTGATGGTGACCGTGCCGCTCGTGGCGGCGCCGGCGAGGTTCAGGGCGTCGCGGGCCCGGGCGAAGAAGGCGAGGTTGCCCGCGGGCATCCCGCTGGTGTTGACGGCGAGCGAGGCGGTGCCGCTGACCGAGACGCCGACGGTGCCCAGGAGCACGTCGGTGCCGATCTCGAGCGTGCCGTTGCCGTTGACGTCGCGGTAGAAGTCCACGAATCGCGCGGCGTTGTCGGCATCGGTGATGCCCGTGGCGCTCAGCGTCACAACGCTCTGGCGAACAACCGTGCCCGGCGTGCCGGCCAGGGCGCCGACGACCGGAGCGTCGTTGACCGAGAGTGACTGCACGCTGGTGGAGTTGCTCGTGAGCGGGGCGGCGACGCCGTCGTTGACGGTGACGGTGAAGGTGGTCGTCTCGCGCTGGCCGATGGCCACGCGGTTGTTGGCAGGATCGAACGCCAGGGCGCGGATCGCGTCGGTGGCCTCGGCGGCGAGCCCGGTAAAGGTGTATACGCCCCCGCCCGCGTGGACGAAGCCGGTCGCTGTGAGCGACGCCGGGGTGAACACGCCCTTGGCGGCGTTGTCGAGCGCGATGGAGACGGTGATGAGTTGATCCGGGTCGGCGTCGAAGATGACCGCGGATGCAAACGGGTTGATGGTCGCGCTCTCGTTGACCTGCTGGCCCGACACAGCGCCGGAGAACAGCGGCGCATCATTGATGCTCGTGCTGACCACGGTCGTCCCGCCGTCGGTGACCGGCGCCGACAGCCCGTCATTGACCGCGATGGTGAAGGTGGTGGTTTCGGTCTGGCCGACGGCGACTCGGTCGTTGGTCGGGTTGTAGACCAGCGTGCGGAGCGCCGTGGTGGCGGCCGACGCGGTGCCGGTGAAGGTGTAGACGCCGCCGCCGGAGTTCACGAACCCGGCCGCAAGCACGGAGGACGACGTGAACACGCCCTTGCCGGCGTCGTCGAGCGTCACCGTGACGGTGAACTCCTGGTTCGTGTCGGCGTCGGCGACGGTTACGGTCGCGAACGGGCTCACCGTGGTCACCGAGGCGGGCGCCAGTGGCGCACCGTCGTTCACGGCCTGCCCGGCCACGGCGCCAGTGATAGTCGTCACGTCGTTGATGCTCGTGCTGATGACCGTCGTGCCAGCGTTTGACGAGGTGTCGAACCCGTCGTTGACGCTGACGGTGAACGTCGTGGTCTCGGTCAGGCCCGGGTTGACCCGATTGGCCGTCGGCTGGAAGACCAGTTGCTGGATCGCCGCGGTGGCCTGGGCGGCTGTGCCCGTGAAGGTGTATACGCCGCCGCCCGCGTGCACAAAGCCGCTCGCCGTAAGCGACGCGCCGGTGAACTCGCCCTTGTCGGCCACGTCGAGCGTGACCGACACCGAGAGCGCTTGGTCCGGCGAATCCGTATCACTGATCGTGAACGTGGTGAACGGCGTGACGGTGGCGTTGTCGTTGACGGCCTGCCCGGCCGACGCCCCCGTGAAGGTCGAGGCCTCGTTGACGGACGTGCTGACGACGGTGGTGTCCGCGTCGGCCGCCGGCGCCGCGATGCCGTCGTCGACGGTGATGGTGAAGGTCGTGGTCTCCGTGGCCCCGACGCTCACGCGGTTGTCGGTCGGGTCGAAGGCCAGTGCACGGATGGCGACGGTCGCCTGCGACGCGGTCCCGACAAAGGTGTACGTGCCGTCGCCGTTGCTCACGAAACCGCTGGTCGTCAGCGACCCGGAGGTGAAGACGCCCTTGGCCATGGCGTCCAGCGAGACAACGATGGTCAGCGTCTGGCCCACGTCCACGTCGCCGATCGTGACCGCGGCGAAGGGGCTCAGGGTGGCGTTGTCATTGACCGTCTGCCCGGCGCTGGCGCCCGTGATGGTCGGCGCGTCGTTGACGCTCACGCTGATCACCGATGAGGTGCTGTTGGTGACCGCCGAGGCAAAGCCGTCGTCCACGCTGATGGTGAACGTGGTCGTCTCGGTGTCCCCCGGCGCAACGCGGTCGTTGGTCGGGTCGAACACCAGCGCCCGGATGGCGGTGGTCGCCTGGGCCGCGGTGCCGGTGAAGGTGTAGACGCCACCGCCGGCGTGGGTGAACCCGCTCGCGGAGAGCGAGGCGCTGGTGAACACGCCCTTGGCCGCCGTGTCGAGCGACACGGAGACCGTCACGGGCTGGTTCGTGTCCAGGTCCCCGATCGATACGCCGCTGAAGGGACTGAGCGTTGCGTTGTCGTTCACCGCCTGACCGGCGGTCGCGCCCGTGATCGACGGCGCGTCGTTCACGGGCGTCGCAACGACCGTGGTCGCGGAGTCGGTCGTCGTTGTGTGCGTGTCGTTGACCGCCACGGAGAAGGTCGTCGTCTCCGTCTGGCCCGGGTTCACGCGGTTGTTGGCGGGCTGGAAGACCAGCGCCCGGATGGCCGTGGTCGCGTCGCCCGCCGTGCCCGTGAAGGTGTAAGCCCCGCCGCCCGCATCCACGAACCCGCTCGCGGTGAGCGAGGCGCCCGTGAACGCGCCCTTGGCTGCCGTGTCCAGCGTCACCGTCACGGTGACGGTGGTCGAGGGGTCCACGTCGGCGATCGTCACGCCCGTGAAGGGCGACACGGTGGTCGTGTCCGTCACGGCCTGCCCGGCCGTGGTTCCGCTGATCGTCGGCGCGTCGTTCACGCTCGTGCTGACCACCGTCGTGGTGCTGTCGGGGGCCGACGCGGCGATGCCGTCGTCAACCTCCACCGTGAAGGTGGTTGTCTCCGCCGCCCCGACCGCCACGCGGTTGTTGGCCGGGTCGAACTCCAGCGCCCTGATGGCCGCTGTGGCCTGCGCCGCGGTGCCCGTGAACAGGTACACCCCTCCGCCCGCGTCGGTAAACCCGCTCGCCGTCAGCGAGGCGCTGGTGAACACGCCCTTGGCGGCGGTGTCGAGTTGCACGCTCACGATCAGCGACTGCGCAGCGTCAGCATCACCGATCGTGACCGCGCTGAACGGGCTGATCGTCGCATTGTCATTGACCGCCTGGCCGGCGACCGCCCCTGTGATGGTGGGCGCGTCGTTCACGCTCGTGCTGATCACCGTGGTCGTGCTGTTGGTCACCTCCGCCGCGATGCCGTCGCTCACGCCGATGGTGAACGTGGTCGTCTCCGTCTGCGTGGGCAGCACGCGGTTGTCGGCGGGATCAAACACCAAGGCACGGATGGCGGTGGTCGCCTGCGCCGCCGTGCCGCTGAAGGTGTAGACCCCGCCGCCCATGTGGACAAAGCCGCTCGCGCTGAGCGACGCGCTGGTGAACACGCCCTTGGCCGCGTCGTCGAGCGTCACCGACACGGCGACAGTCGTGGACGGATCCACGTCGGCGATCGTCACCGCGCTGAACGGGCTCAGGGTCGCGTTGTCGTTGACCGTCTGGCCCGCGCTGGCGCCGGTGATCGTCGGCGCGTCGTTGACGTTCGTGCTGATGACGGTCGTGGTGGTGTCGGATGCGGTCGCGTCGCCGTCGTCCACCGAGACCGTGAACGTCGTCGTCTCCGTGTCGCCCGCGGCGACGCGGTTGTCCGCAGGGTTGAAGACCAGTTGACGGATCGCCGCCGTCGCCGCGGCGGCCGACCCGCTGAACGTGTACGCCCCGCCCCCGGCATCCACGAAGCCGCTCGCCGTCAGCGACGCGCCGGTGAACACGCCCTTCGCCGCCGTGTCGAGCGACACGATAATCAGCAGCGTCTGGGAGGGATCGGGGTCGGTGAAGGTGACATTGGCGAACGGCGTGATGGTCGCGCTGTCATCAACCGTCTGACCGGCCAAGGTGCCGGAGATCGTCGGCGCATCATTGATGCTCTCGCTCTCAACCGTGGTGGTCGAGTTCGTCACCGCGGAGGCGATCCCGTCGTCCACGCTGATCGTGAACGTCGTGGTCTCGGTAGTCGTCACGGGCACGCGGTTGTCGGTCGGGTCGAAGACCAGCGCCCGGATGGCCGTCGTCGCCTGGGCCGCGGTGCCCGTGAAGGTGTACACACCGCCGCCCGCATCCACGAAGCCGCTCGCCGTGAGCGACGCGCCCGTGAACACGCCCTTGGCCGCCGTGTCGAGGCTCACGCTGATCGTCAGCGTCTGGCTCGCGTCGGCGTCACCGATCGTCACGGCACTGAACGGGCTGATCGTCGCGTTGTCGTTGACGGTCTGGCCCGCGCTGGCACCGGTGATCGACGGCGCGTCGTTCACGCTCGTGCTCACCACGGTGGTGGTGTCGTCGGTGACCGCCGCCGCCACGCCGTCGTCCACGCTGATCGTGAACGTCGTGGTCTCGGTGAGTGTCGGGTTCACACGGTTGTCGGTCGGATCGAACACCAGGGCCCGGATGGCGGTGGTCGCGTCGGCAGGCGTGCCGGTGAACGTGTAGACGCCCCCGCCGGCGTGCACGAACCCGCTGGCGATCAGCGACGCGCTCGTGAACACACCCTTGGCCGCCGCGTCCAGGGTGACCGAGACCGCGACGCTGGCGGACGGGTCCACGTCGTCGATCGTCACCGCGCTGAAGGGGTTGAGCGTCGCGTTGTCGTTGACGGTCTGGCCGGCGCTCACGCCGGTGATCGTGGGCGCGTCGTTCACGCTGGTGCTCACGACCGTGGTCGTGCTGTCGGTGACGGCCGTCGCCACCCCGTCGTCCACCTCAATGGTGAACGTCGTCGTCTCCGTGGCCCCGACGCTGACGCGATTCGCCGTGGGCTGGAAGACCAGCGCGCGAATCGCCGTCGTCGCGTCAGCGGGCGAGCCCGTGAAGGTGTACACGCCGCCGCCCGCGTCCACGAAGCCGCTCGCCGTCAGGGAGGCGCCGGTGAACACGCCCTTGGCGGCCGTGTCGAGCGTGATGCTGATCGAGAGCGTCGTCGAGGGATCAACGTCGCCGATGGTCACCCCGCTGAACGGGCTGAGCGTGGCGTTGTCGTTGACCGCCTGCCCGGCGCTGGCGCCGGTGAGCGTCGGCGCGTCGTTCACGTTCGTGCTCACCACCGTCGTGGTGCTGTTGCTGACGGGCGTGGCGACCCCGTCGTCCACGGCGATGGTGAACGTCGTCGTCTCCGTCGCGCCCGAGGCGGCGCGGTTGTCGGCGGGGTTGAAGACCAGCGCGCGCACGGCCGTCGTCGCCTGCGCCGCCGTCCCGCCGAAGGTGTACACGCCCCCACCCGCCGAGACGAAGCCCGACGCCGCCAGCGACGCGGGCGAGAACACGCCCTTCGCCGCCGCGTCCAGCGTGATGCTCACCGACACGATCTGGAGCGGGTCGGCATCGGCGATCGTCACGCCGCTGAACGGGCTGAGCGTTGCCGTGTCGTTGACGGTCTGCCCGGCCGAGGCGCCGCCGACAGTCGGCGCATCGTTCACGCCCGTCGTCACGATGGTCGTCGTCGCGTTGCAGACCGAGCCCGCGACCCCGTCGCTCACGTTGATCTCGAGCGTCGTCGCGGACGTCTGCCCCACCTGCAGGCGGTTGGCGACGGGCTGGAACACCAGCGCCCGGATCGCCGTCGTCGCGTCGGCCGCGGTCCCGCTGAAGGTGTACAGCCCGCCCCCCGCGTCCGTGAAGCCGCTGGCCGTGACGGAGGCACCGGTGAACGCGCCCTGCGTCGTGTCATCGATGAACACCGTCACGCTCAGCGTCTGCGCGGGCGCGTCGGGGTCGCCGATGGTCACGGCGCTGAACGGGCTGATCGTCGCGTTGTCGTTCACCGACTGGCCGGCGCTGGCGCCGGTGATGGTCGGCACGTCGTTGACGCTGGTGCTCTCGACCGTCGTCGTGCTGTCGGTCGTCGCGGGGTCCACGCCGTTGTCCACGCTGATCGTGAACGTGGTGGTCTCCGTGGACCCGAGGTTGACGCGGTTGTCGGCCGGCGCGAAGACCAGCCGCGCGATCGCCGTGGTCGCCTGCGCCGCGGTCCCCGTGAACGTGTAGACCCCGCCGCCCATGCTCGCAAACCCGCTCGACGTGAGCGACGCGCTCGTGAACACGCCCTTGGCCGCGTCGTCCAGGCTGATCGACACCTCAAGCGTCGCCGCCGACGGATCCGACCCGATCACCACCCCGTCAAAGGGCCGGATCGTCCCGTGCTCGCCCACCGTCTGCCCCGCCTCCGTCCCCAGGATCGTCGGCGCAGCCAGCGCGAACCCGTACGCGAACGGCGTCACCAGGTCCGCCACAGACTCCACCCGCCCGACCTTCACTTCCAGGTTCCAGTCACCCCGCACCGACGACGCGCCAGTGATGTTCGACGACGCCGCCACGTCCGCACCCGTCAGCGACGCGATCCGGCCCACCAGGGCTCGCCCGCGCTCGCCCTGCCCGATATTGCAGCCCCACAGCAGGATGTCGGCCCCCTCGGAGAGCGCCCCACCCCACGCCCGCACAGCCGCCGCGTTCGCCTCGATCGACGCCGCGTCCAGGCCGCGGGACAGCCCGTCCGACGCATCGATCGACCCCGCGCTCCCGTGCGTCACAAAGTGCAGCGCCCGAAGCCCCTCGCGCCCCTGGAGCGCCGCCGTCACCTGCTCGAAGAAGTTCCCCCGCGTGCTCAGCCGCACCACCTCCGCACCCGGGAACGCCGACGCCAGCGTGTCCCCGTCGGCCACGTTGTCGGCAAGGAACACCACGCTCCGCCCGAAGTCCGCCGCCAGCATGGCCCGGGGCTCCAGCGCCTCCACCACCACCGGCGACCCGGCCGCAAGAGGCAGACGCGAACGAAGCGAGGCGGTCCGACGGGCGCGGGAGAAGTTCTTCATGTGTCGTCCCCAAGTGCGCGACCGCCACGCGGGCGTAACTCGCCCGCTCGATCGCGTGCTCGGGGATCGGTTCAGGTTCCGCCCGGCTTGACCACGCCCCCTGGGCCGTCGCCAAAAGGCCACACTCTTCGCCCACCCTTTCAGGGTCCGCCACGCCCGATCGCGCAATTCCTGCCCATCGTGGGTCCGCGCGCAGCATCAGTCAACCCGCTCAGGACCAGGCCGTACTCGCGACGGTCCCCCTTCCCCGGAACCGCCGGCCCCGTTCTCTCCGTCACTCCGGCAAGGGCACCAGCACGATGTTGCGGAAGTGGATCTCCGCACCCTCCGACTGGAAGCAGATCTTCCCCGCGTTCGCCTCCACGCCCGTCGCCCGGTTCAACTCCTCACCGTTCACCCGCAGGATCACGTCACCCCCGTTCACGATGATCTCGTACTGGTTCCACTCGCCCAGCGGCCGCTCGTTGCCGTGCGTCTTCCTCGTGTTCCGCCCGTTGGTCCGCTTCGGGTCGGTCGTCATCACGTAGTTGTCGATGTTCCAGAAGTCGCCCGCGTTCCCCGAGTGCAACTGCGCCTCCACCGACTTGGGCCACACCTTGTCCGCCCCCACCATCCGCACGAGCACCCCCGAGTTGCCCGCGCCCTTCGCCGGGTCAAACCGCCACTCCAGCCGAAGCACGTAGTTCTTGAAGTCCCGCGCCGTTCGAATATACCCCGCCGGCGTGCCCTTGCACACCAGCACCCCGTCCCGCACCGTCCACACCTCCTCCATCTTGCCGCCGTCGTTCAGGTGCGCCGTCAGGCCCGACAGGTCCTTCCCGTTGAAGATCGCCACCTCTCCCGGCACGCTTCCCGAGAGGTTCCGCACCCGCATCCCGCGATACGACACTTCGTCGCCGTGGTCCTGCAGCGCGATGTGCCCCCGCGGCATCACCCCGAACCCCTCATAATCCTTGAACTTGCTCTTGGCGATCGCGTCCGTCCACGCCGCATCGTCCACCCGACGCTCCACCACCTTCACGCCGTTGAGGTAGTGCTGGAGCAGCCCGCGGTACAGCCTGATCCGCGCGTGGTTCCATTCCCCCGCCGGCTTGCTCACCTTTCCGTCCTTCGGCGCGTTGAGGTCATACAGCGCCCCGCACGCGTGCGGGTCGGTTGGCTTCAGCCCGTGCCCGGCGTCGTCGAGCACCTGGAACTCCGGCCCAGTCTGCCACGTCGCCCCATGCTTCTCCGTCACCCGGAAAATGATCCCGCTGTTGGCCTTCGGCGCAACCTTGAACTCCGTCTCGAACTCGAAGTCCTCGTACTGCTCGGCCGTCATCACGTCCCCACCGCCGCCCCCCGCGGCATGCGTCAGTACCCCGTCCTTCAGACTCCACCCCTTCGACGGAAACCCCGCCTGCTTGTACCCCCGCCACGCCGCCGAACTGTCCAGCGCCACCCAGCCCAGCGCCTTGTCCACGGCACTCATATCAGTCCCCATGCTGGCCGGCACGCCGGCGAATACGCCGGACGCAGCCACCGCAACCGCCATCGCACACGCCGAATATGCCGCTCGACTCATGCCTCGTCCTCCTATGCCAGAACCACCCGTCCACCGCTATCCGCCATGATTGCATCAGTCTAACCGATCGACGCCGCGGCACCGGCTGCCACCCTCCCCCTCCCCCACCCCCACCCCCGCTCACCCAGCCCGGCCCCACCCTCCGCCCCCCGGCGTCTCCACGATCAGCCGGTCTCCCGCCGCCGCCTCGAACCCCGCGACGCTCCCCAACACCTCGCGCCGGCCGTCCGCCCGCACCACCACGTGCACGCCCGGCGCTCCATCGCACCCGCCGGCCCCACCCCGTGGGCCACGCACGCGGTTCGTCCCCAACAGCGACACGGTCATCGGCTCCAGAAACACCCACTCCCGCACCAGACCATCGCCACCCGCCAAACCCCCCTCCCCGCCCTTCCCGCCCTTCCCACCCTTCCCACCCTTCCCACCTGACCCGCGCCGGATTGCAAACCGCTCCAGCCGCACCGGGAAGCGTCGCTCCAGCACCTCCGGGTCCGTGATGGCGGTGTTGGTCATGTGCGTGTGCACGCCCGCGCACCCCGCGAACCCCGGCCCCGCGCCCGCGCCGCCCCCGATCGTCTCGTAATGGCTCGCCGCCCCTTCGCCCCCGCTCGCCGATCCAAACAGCACGTTGTTCATCGTCCCGTGCGAGTCCGCACACACGCCCAGCGCCGCCAGCACCGCGTTCACCACCACCTGGCTCGTCTCCACGTTCCCCCCCGCCACCGCCGGCAGCGCCGCCGGATCGTCGCCCAACCTCCCCCACGGCGGGCTGAGCATCCCCTCGGGTAAGTCCAACTCCACGCCCTCCATCAACCCATCGCACAGCGGCACGTCCGCGCCGCCCCCGGCGCTTCCGCCGCTCCCCAGCGCCCGGGTCACGAGCAACCGGACGACATACATCACCGCGCTGTGGATCACCCCGGCCGGCGCGTTCAGGTTGCCCGGGTGCACCCCGGCCGAGCCCTCGAACGACACGCGCAGCACCCCGTCAGCCGCTGACTGCACGCGCACGCTCACGCACGCCCCGTCGTCCAGGCGCCGCTCGGCCTGCGCGTCGATCGCCCCCAGCGCCGCAACCGCCTCGCGCGCGTGCCGCGCCGCCCGCGACAGCACCGCCCTCATCCCTCGCTCCAGCGATTCCACGCCCTCCCCCTCCGCCAGCGCAGCCAACCCGTTCACCCCCATCCCCACCGCCGCGACCTGCGCCGCAAGGTCCGCCAGGTTGTCCTCCACCCGCCGCGCCGGATATCTCGTCTCCTCCAGCAACACCCGCACCCCCGCCCAGTCCGTCACGCCGGCACGCACCAGCACACGGGGCAGGATCACCACGCCCTCCTCCTCCAGCCGCGTCGCCTCCGGCGGCATCGAGCCCGGCCGCGTCCCACCCACATCCGCGTGGTGCGCCCGGCACGCCGCATACCCGATCAACCGGCCCGCCCCGTCGTGCGCCGGCGCCACCAGCGTGATGTCCGGCAGGTGCGACCCGCCGTACGCCGGGTGATTCGTGATCACCACGTCCCCGGGCCGCATCTCCACCGCTCCCGCCACCAGCCTCACGCACACGCCCAGCGCCCCGAGGTGCACAGGGATGTGCGGCGCGCTCACCACCAGCCGACCCTGCGAATCCAGCAGCGCGCACGAGTAGTCCAGCCGCTCCTTCACGTTCGTCGACAGCGCCACCCGCCCCAGCAACTCCCCCATTGCCCGCGCCGTCGCGTCCAGGCGGCCGCCCACCAACTCCGCTCGCACGTCCTCGCCCATCCCCGCCGATCCGCCGCCGCCGATCGACGCCCCCGCTGGCGCCACCTCCTTCTCTACAAGCACGTCCCCGGTCGCGAGCCCTCGCGCCCACCACCCGCTCGGCACCAGCACGCTCGTCCACCGGCCCCGCACCACCGCCGGACCGGCCACGCCCTCTCCGCCCGGCGCCAACCGGCCCTCACCCGCGCGGGCCACCGCCACCTCGCGCCACGCTCCGCCCACGTAGACCCGCCGCGTGCCGACGCGCCCCGGCCCCTCGCCATCGTGCCGCTCGGTCCGCCCGCCCTCCCCGCCCTCCACTGGCAGTTCCGCCCCCGCCCCCAGCACCACGACACGCACCGATTCCACCTCGATCGCCCGCTGGCCCAGCGCGTACCCGAACAGCCGCTCCGCCTCCGCCGCGAACCGCGCTGCGACGTCCACCCCCGGAGCCCACTCCACGTCCACCGCGCGATCCTGCCCCACCAGCCGCAGCCGCGCCGTCCGCCTCAACCCCGCGGCCCGGACGCCCGGATTCGCCCGCTCGAACGCCGCGAGCGCGCCCAACTCCGCCTCCGCGAAGGCCCTCTCCACCACGCCCTCGCCCAGCGCTGCGAGCACCTGCCGCTCCTCCACCCACTGCGCCCGCGCCGCGTGCAGGCCCGCCGCGCACAGCACGCTCGCCTCCGCCGGCGCCAGCACGCGCCCGATCCCGAGCGACTCCGCCACGGCGCACGCGTGCTGCCCCCCCGCACCCCCGAACGCCGCCAGCGCGTACCCACGCGGGTCGTACCCCTGCCGAACCGAGATCGCGCGGATCGCCTGTCCAACCCGCTCGTCCGCCACCGCCACGAGCGCCTCGAGCACCTCCTCATCCCCGGGCAACCGCGCGCCAGCCGCCCCCACGCTCGCGCGCACCCGCGCCAGCGCCGCCCGCGCCGCCTCCACGCTCACGGGCGACTCGAAGTCCTCCTCCGCCACACGCCCCAACAGAAGGTTCACATCCGTCAGCGTCAAGGGCCCGCCTCGCCCATAGCACGCCGGGCCCGGGTCCGCCCCCGCGCTCCCCGGCCCCACCACCGGCCTCCACCCCGCCCGCCCTTCAACACCCACCCCCGGCACCGTCTCGATCCGGCACACCGACCCGCCCCCAGCCGCCACGCTGTGCACCCCCAGCGCCGGTGCCTGCACCTCGTGCGGGCCCACGCGATGCCCCGCCAGCACCTCCGGCTCCTCATCAATCCTCGTCACGTCCGTGCTCGTCCCGCCCATGTCCAACGCGATCACCCGCGCAAGCCCCGCCCGACGCGCCACCGCCGCCGCGCCCGCCGCGCCACCCGCCGGCCCGCTCAGCAGACTGTCCTTCGGCGCAAACGACCCCGCATCCACAAGCCCCCCCGCGCTGGTCATCATCGCCACGCGCGCGCCCCCGGCATCGCCCCACCCCGCCCGCGTCCCCCGCACCAGCCCCTCGATCGCCCCCGACAGCGCCGCGTTGATCGCCGCAGTCCGGCCCCGCGGCACCGCCTTGATCCTCGGCGACAGCCCCGCCGAACTCGACACGTGCTCGAACCCCATCCCCCGCAGCCCCCGCGCCAGCCGCTCCTCGTGCGCCGGATTCCTCCACGCGTGCAGCAGCACCACCGCCGCCGCCCGCACGCCCCGCGACAGCCACCCCCGCGCCGCCTCTAGCGCCGCCGCCTCGTCCATCTCCCGAATCACTCGCCCCCGCGCGTCCAGACGCTCGTCCACCTCCACCACCCCGGCCACCAGCGCCGGCGGCCTCACGATCTCCAACGCGAACAACTCCGGCCGACGCTGATCCCCGATCGTCAGCAGATCCCCAAATCCCCGCGTCACCAGCAGCACCGTCGGCGTCAGCCGCCCCTCCAGCAACGCGTTGGTCGCCCGCGTCGTCGCGCACCGCACCTCCGCCGCTGGCAACTCCACCCCGGCGGGCGTCCCCGTCAGCAGCCGCGCCGCCAGCACCGTCGGCGCCTCGCCCGTCGCCAACTCCATCACCGCGCCGCCGACCTCCGCGCCCGGCCCCCCGCCCGCCCACTCCACGACCACCTCGTCACCCACCTGCGAACTCACCACGCCCCGCGCCGCGCCCACCCGCGCCTCAAACCCGCGCAGATCCCATTCCCGCGCCACCCCCATCGGCTTCAGCCGCCACCTGCCCGCGCCGTCCCGCTCCGCACGTACCCGCACCACCCCGCTCGACAGCACCTTCACGCGCCGCACCGCCCCGGTCGGCGACACCCCCACGCCGTCGGTGAACGTCCCCCCCACCTCCAGCCCCAGACGCCAGATCGCGCTCGCCCCCCGCGCTCCCCCCCGCGCTCCCCCCCGCGCCGCCTCCGCGCTCGTCTCGCTGTGCCCGCTCACTCGTCCTCCACCGGAATCCAGTGCCGATCGCCCGCCCCCTCGGCCCCCCGCTGGCTCTCCGCCCGCCTCCGATCCCCCACCCGCCGCACCTCCACGCCCTCCGGCAGCGCCTCCAGAAACCGCCTCCCATACCCCGTCGTTACCACCCGCGAGTCCAGAATCACTACCCGCCCGTGATCCTCCCGCGACCGCACCAGCCGCCCGAACCCCTGCTTGAACCGCAGTATCGCCCGCGGCAGCGCGTCGTCCGCGAACGGATTCCCCCCCCCCGAACGAATCCGCTCGCCCCGCGCCTCCACGATCGGTCGATCCGGCGGATCGAACGGCAACTTCACGATGATCACGTTCCGCAACCCCCGCCCGCGCACATCCACGCCCTGCCACAGGCTCGCCGCCCCGAGCAGCACCGACCGCTCGTCCTGCCTGAACATCTCCACCACCCGCGCCGCCGGGCCGTCACGCCCCTGCACCAGCATCGGCAGCCCCTCGCGCTCCATCACCGGCCCCAGAATCTCCGCTACCGCTCGGATCGTCGCGAAACTTGTGAACAGCACGAACGCCCCGCCGTCCGTCGCCCGCACGTGCTCCGCGATCCTCGCCGCCAGCGCCTCGTGATACGCCGCAAGGCTCCCCCCCCCACTCCCCCCACTCCCCCC
>Ga0268299_1000923_pt1 | contig 69038 bp, 76 predicted proteins | sample NOBtaG_FD_193484 | JGI IMG/M metagenome (GOLD analysis project Ga0268299, IMG submission 193484) | Activated sludge microbial communities from bioreactor in Nijmegen, Gelderland, Netherland - NOB reactor | ecosystem: Engineered > Bioreactor > Aerobic > Activated sludge | place: Netherlands... | reverse complement strand
CGCACGGCCGCCGACATCAACGCGTCGATGGGCGCGAATGGCCGCTACGGCTCCAACGTCCATGTCGGGGCGCTGGGCGAGGAGATCGGCGCGCTGCGGACCGGCGCCGCCGTCCAGGAGCGCAACATGCAGCTCGGCAGGCAGATGGATGCCCTGTCGGCGATCGAGGGCCGGCGCGACGCTGGCACCGCCACGCGCCTCTCGGCACTGTCCGGCCAGCTCGGCGGCGCGGGCCAGCTCTACGGCATGGAACAGGGCGGTATCGACAATTCGCAGCAGGCTGCCGCCATGCTGCCGCAACTGTTCTCGACCGCGCAGCTCCCGGCATCGGTCTATGGCGCCGTCGGCGCAGCCAAGGACGCTGACGCAACGGCCAAGGTGCTGGGCGAGAAAGACCTTTTCGATCGCACCGCCAATGCCGACCTGGACCTGCTGACGCGATTGTCGGCGATCCTCGGCGGCACCGCCGGGGTCAGTCCAACGACCACCACCTCCACGCAGCCCACGACGCCGTGGTGGCAGACCCTCGCAGGCCTCGGCCTCGGCGCGCTGTCGCTGGCGTAAGGAGACACCATGCCCGAAGGTATTCTCGCCAAACCGCTGCCGGCGCTCTCGAGCTGGGTCGGTCCGCGCCGCAATGTGCTTGCCTCGCTCGGTGCCGGATTGGCGTCGGGGCGGAACTTCGGCGACGGCGTCGCGAACGCTCTGCGCGGGCTTCCCGGCGCCATGCAGGCCGACGACCAGGTTGCTCGCATGGAACAGGAGGAGCGGGAGAGGCAAGCCGCCATCGAGGAGCAGCAGCGGCTTCGCGCGAAATACTCGCAGTTCTTTCAGACGAACGGCCAGCCGGAGTATGCCCAGCTCGTGGCTGATGGAGTTCTCGAACCGGGCGATGCCTATTTCAAGTGGAAGGGGGGGCAGCCCGCTCCAGCCAAGCCCGAGTACCGCGAGGTAGACGGAAAGCTGCTCAAGATCGTGAACGATGACGTGTCCGTTGCCTTTGACCCTGGCGCCAAGCAGCCCGCCGCACCGAGCGGGTATCGCTACAAGGACGACGGTGCTCTGGAGGCAATCCCTGGCGGTCCCGCGACGCACCAGAACAAGCCAACCGATGCCCAGGTTCGCGCCTCATCGCTTGCCGGGCAGGTGCAGCCAGACGTGGAGTTGCTGCTTGGCACGGCAGAACAACCAGGCGTATTCGAGGCGATGGGCAACGGCGTCGACCAGGCCCTGAATGGCGTCAACATCTTTGGGATGAAGCCTGCCACGGGGTTCATCTCCGAGGACTACAAGCGCGCCCAGAACGCCGTTACGAACATTGCGCAATCGTACCTCTACGTCACGTCGGGCGCAGCGGCGCCGGCGGAGGAAGTCAAGAAGATCGCTGATCTGGTGACGCCGGCGCCATTCGATCCGCCGGCGGTGATTGCGGACAAGAAGGCGCGGCTTCAGAGCTACGTAAAGTCAATCGAGGATGCGGCCCAGCGCGAGACGTTCGGCGGTGCAGGCGACGGCTGGACAGTGCTGGGGGTCGAATGAGCATCTTCACGATCCAGTCGCCGGACGGCCGGAAGATCAGGATTGAGGCCGTCGACCAGGCGACGGCAATTCGCGGCGCGCAGGAATGGGTAAAAGCCCATCCTGCTCAGATCGACATGTCCGTCAGCAAGCGGTTCAAGAACAAGCCGGGGCCAGGACCGCTCGATTTTGTCTCTCAGGGCATGAGCGGGCTTAACGAGGGCATTGCGACGGCGATGGGGGCGCCGGTCGATATCGCGACCGCTGGCATCAACCTAGCTGTCACGGGGATCAACCGTGTCGCCGGCACCTCCATCCCGCAGATCGAGAAACCGATAGGCGGCAGCGAGCGAATCCGCGACGGGATGTTTGCTCCGACGATCGGGCCGGAATCGAGCGATCCTGCCTTGAGGGCGACGCGGCGCGTTATGCAGGAAGTCGGCGCGTGGTCCGTTCCGGGCGGCGGCGTCGTCTCCAGGGCCGCCAGACCGCTTAAGACCGCGGCGCACGAACTGACGGCTGCCATTGGGTCCGGTACTGGGGCGGCGATCGCTGAACAGGTGGCGCCCGGCAATGCTGGCGCCGAACTGGCGGGGCAGGTCCTTGGTAGTCTCACGCCTGCCGGCGCCGCTCGTACCGTCAGCCGTCCGAAACGTGCCCCGGTCTTGACGGTCGAAGACCTGCGCGCCGCCAAGAACGCCGCTTATGAGAAGACCCGGCAGATGGGCGTTGCGTTTCAGCCGGCGGCCTACGACGACATGCTGGTCAAGATCGTGAAGAAGGCGCAGGCCGATGGCATCTCGCCGGACCGCCACCGCGCCGCTGTTTCATTCATCCGCGACATGATGGGAAAACGCGGCAAGCCGATGAGCCTCACTGAGCTGGATCAGCTACGCCAGATGGTGCGGCGTGACCTGATCGTTCCCAGTTACGGCAACCAGGCCGCCGCGGCAGATGCCTATTTCGGCGAGCAGATCCTCGACGAGATTGACGACCTGATCGACACAGCGCCGACGGCTTCGGCCGCCATCAGGGAAGCTCGCGAGCTCAACACCCGACTCCGCAAGAGCGAGCTGCTTGAGGATGCGGTAGAGCGGGCAAAGCTGCAGGCCGCGTCGTCCGGCTCCGGCGGCAACATCAACAACGCCATCCGTCAGCAGATCAAGGGCATCCTTAACAACCCCAAGCGGCTCAAGCCCTTTTCGGCGGCTGAGCGCGCCGCGATGGACAAGCTCGTGAAGCAGGGGAAGGCCGACGATCTGATCCGTCTGCTGTCGAAGGCGGCGCCGGGCAACAATGGCCTGATCGGCGTCATCGAGTTGCTGGCGACGATCCACAATCCTGCCGCAGCGGCTGTACCGCTCGCCGGGATGGTCGCGAAGGGCTTCGCTGATCGCGGCACACTCAACAAGGCTGACGCGTTGCGCGAACAGGTAATGACCGGCCAGCAGCCGCGTCCGTTCCCGAAACTGCCGATGAGGCTAAGTCCGTCACTGCTCTACGCGCAGGGCGCCAACCAGATGCAGAACGGGCCGCTCGAGATTACGGTCCAGGGCGGTTCCGCTCGTTGAACCAGTTTCTGAGCATCGCGATCAACACCCCGAAGCCGAGACCGGCGAAACCGGCCTTGAGCGGCGTTTCGAGCAGGAGGTTGTCGGGTCTGGAAGACCCGATCAAATCACTACCCAGCACGATGAGCGCGACCGCGATACCTGTCACGGCACCCCAGATCAGCGGATTTGCGGGCTTGTACGGCTTATTAGGCATTCAGGAGAAATACCATGAGCGACTTCTTGGAGAAAGCGCCTGACTGCTGGAGCGAGATCGATTGGGACGGGCCTAATGTGACTGTAGTAAAACTTCAGCCTCGTCCGCCTTACGTAATAGACGCTCCGCGAGCTCGCGAGCTTCAATGGGCGTCATTCCAGCCGTCAGGACCAGGTCAGGTGCAAAGCCCATCTGAGGGGGCGGAGCGCCCAGGCGCATCAGAACCGCCCCTCGGTCCGCGGCGACCAGCAGCTGCTGAAAAGAAATAACCAGCGGACGTTCGTCCTTAAGATCAACCATGATGTCCTCCCTGCCCAGCTAAGCGCGGCGGGGCCGTACGAGTCCACCCCTATGAGGGAGTCGGTCAGGGCTTGAGGAAGCCTTTGGAGGCGAGGGTCGCTCCGTTGGAGCGACCCCTTCACACCGGATGAACAGAAACCGTCAGTCCCAGACTCCTGAGCACGCCGAGCAGCGTCGTCAGCCGGGGGTCGCCGTCCGTACTCAGGGCCTTGTAGAGCCCGGCCCTGGTTACGCCGGTATCCTTTGCAATCTGGGTGATCCCCTTGGCGCGGGCAACGCTGCCGAGAGCATGGGTAATGACCTGGGGGTCGCCGTCTTCGAAGGCGGCTTCCAGATAGGCCGCGATAGCCTCGGGGCTGTCGAGATGTTCGGCACCATCCCATTTGGTGGTTTCGATTGCCATTCAGGCCTCCTTCGCCATGTCGATGGCGCGCTTGATGTCCTTGGTCTGCGTGCGCTTGTCGCCGCCGCACAACAGAATGATGACCGTGTTGCCGCGCTTCACGAAGTAGAGGCGGTAGCCCGGTCCGTAGTCGATACGAAGCTCGCCGATGCCGTCGAAGAACCTGGCGTCACCGAGCAACCCAAGTTCGAGCCTGTCGATCCGAACCCGGATGCGTGCCTGAGCGCGAACATCGCGAAGCCCGGTGAACCAGTCAGTGAACTCGGCGGTCTTGCGAACTTCGATCATGCGTAAACTATAGTAGACATTCTAAGGCGTGTCAACTCTAGTTTCCCCGCAATAAGGAGCCCGCCCATGGCCGCTAGCCGCGATGTCATCGACACGCTCATTGCCGAAGCCGGGTCGAGCCCGGAGGGCCTGCGCGCCGTTGCCTGGGTGATCCTCAACCGGTCGAACCAGTGGGGCAAGACGCCCTCCCAGATCGTCCGGCAGAGGGGCCAGTTCGAGGGCTACAGCAATCCGGGCCCGAAGTCGGTCGAGGCCCAGCAGATGCCGCACGTGCGCGAGCTGGCGGAACAGGTGTGGGCTCAGGTCGCCAACGGCGAAGTTTCCGACCCCACCGGCGGCGGCACGCAATTCAGGGCCAAGGGCTACACCAAGGGCATGCCGTCGCCCCATGGCACGGTGACGATCGCCGGCAACACCTTCGCCCTCGGTGGCCAGCGCAGCAGCTCGGCGCTCGACGCGATCGAGGCCATGGCGCCAACGCCGCTGCCGCGTCCGAGCACGTCGCTGACAGCCTTCGCGCCGATCACCGGTGCGTCTGCGCCGCGCCCGCTGCCCGAGAATGCCATGTTCGGCGTCCGCTTCCCGCCCGGACAGTCGGTGAAGACCGCGCCGCCCATGACGCCGAACCGGTCCTACTACGCGGGTGGCAGCAGCGTCACGGACCCCGACGGCCGGCTTGCTAGCCTGTTGCGCCCCCAGGCGGGCGGCGCTCCGACGGCAGCACCGACCGCGCCACGCAGCAGCCCCGCGCTCGAGCCCGTCCGCGCCTCGGCCGTCGATCCGGTCGGGGCTGGTCCGGGCTCCTATGCCACATTCACCGGCCTGCTGAACGACATGAACGGCACGCCGGCCAGGCAGGCACCGACGCCGCTCCCGCGGCTCGCCTCGCGTGCCCCGATCATCAAGCCGCTGGTGCAGCGCGACGAAAGCTGGGTCCAGCAAGGCCCCGACATGGCGGCGCTGGGGGCGATCAAGGCCCCGCCTCCCGCTCCGTCGCCGGGCCTCACGACGAGGACAGTCAAGACGGTTCCAATCGATCTGGCGACGGGCAACCCGATCATCGCCGCCGCGCCGCCCAAAGTGCCCCCGGTCACCATGGCCGACACGCTGCGCGAGCAGAACATGGTCCGAGGCATCAAGGACCAGTCTCGGCTCCCGACCTATGATGCAGGGGGCCCGAAGCAGCTTCCGGCCGTCGCCGACAACGGGACGGCCTTCGTCACTCGCGACCAGCTCGGATCGACCAGCGGGCCGATCGCCTATTCCGACCCGGTGCCCAATTCGGCGTTGGGCGCCATCGCGCCGCTGCCGTCCGTGCCCATCGGGTCGACAATGCCGATCCTTGCCGCGGGCGTTCCTGGCGGTGCCGCGAATGTGGTTCCGACTGCGGCGGTCAAGGCGCTGACCCCGCTGCCGCAGGCACAAACGCGACCGCTGCCGAAAGTGTCGCTCGCCGCGGTTCAGGCGGCCGTCCAGCGGCCCCGTCGCGAGATCACCTACAACTTCCCGCGGGCCACGCCCGGCGACCCCAACCGGCGGCAGATCAACGACATCGACATGGCCTTCATGCCGCTGTCCGTCCAGACGAGTTCCCGCTGGAACACCGGCTACTAGAACAAGGTTTGAGAAGGATGGTCCTTCATGGCGAATAGCCTCTATGATTTCGTCGTCGCCGAGCCGAGCAATTCGACCTCGGGCGGCGTCGACACCGCGGAGGGTCAGCAGCCCTCCACCGTCAATGACGGGCTTCGGAAGTGGAAGCAGCTCCAGGCCGCATGGCTCGCCGATCTGGGCGGCGTCAACACCGTAGGCGGGTCGGCGAGCGCGATCACCGTCACCCTTGCTCAAGGCTTCACGGCCTATGGTACTGGCCCGGGCGAGCTTCCGGGCGGCGCGATCATCATGATCAAGGCTGCCTCCGCCGCGACAGGTGCCGCCACGCTCAACGTCAACGGCCTCGGCGCCAAGGCCGTCCGGCGGCACGGTGACGTGCCAATTCTCGCCGGTGATTGGGAGGCGAACCGGTTCCTGATGCTCCGCTACGTGTCGTCTTACGACTCCGGAAACGGCGCGTGGGTGCTGATCAACCCCGCCGACAACACCACGCCGGTTGGTACCGTGTTGGACTATGCCGGCACGGCCCTCCCTGCCGGGTTCCTCTGGCCGGCGGGTCAGAACGTCAGCCGGACGACTTACGCTGCCCTGTTTGCCGCGATTGGCACCACGTACGGCGCAGGCGATGGTTCGACCACCTTTGCTTTGCCGGACCTCCGAGGCCGCGCAATCGCCGGCAAGGACAACATGGGCGGCACGTCCGCTGATCGGCTGACCTCGCCGATTAACGGCGACAATTTGGGCGCTGCTGGAGGTGCGCAGTCGCACACGCTGTCGACGACTGAAATGCCTTCGCACCAGCACACCGGCACGACCGATGCGGCCGGCTCACACTCACACGGCGGCACCGCATATTATGCCGGCGATCACGCTCACACAGTTGAAATTGGCACCTCGGCTGGCTCAAGCGCCACGCGGCCCGCCCCCGGCGGCGGTTCCTCCAACTACCCTGCTACCAGCACGAACGGTGGGCACACGCACAGCATCGGGACCGACACGCACCCCGGCCACGCTCACACGTTCACGACGGGCGCAGCGGGCAGCGGGGGCGCGCACAACAACATGCAGCCCACCTTCATCCTCAACAAGATCATCTATGCGGGGGTCTAATCCATGACACGACAGATCGATCATTCATGGCTGGAAGGAATCGGCGGCGAGGATGCCCTGATCGGAGCCATTGCCGCGTTCTCGCAAGCCCTCGTCGATCACGCAGGAACGGTGGACGTTCCGGCACCGACTGCTCATCCGCTCGTAGAGGACATCGTCCGGAACCACGGAGGGCAGTACGAGATCGTCAATGCCCCGGTGCCCGGCCCCGATCCTGACCCGGAGCCCGAGCCGCAGGACCCGCTCGAACGTCCCCTCGAGCTCGCTCAAATCGCCTCCGCGCGGCTCGCGATTTCAGGCTGGGATGTCATCGGGCTGGAGCGCTCGCCTGGTATGTCGCTCGCCTTCGTGGCCGATGTCGACACGGTATGGGTCTTCTTCGACGAGCCACAGTCCGACACTGAATACATCGTCACGCCCAGCGATGGCGTCACGAAGTACACCGACTACATCGAGGTCAGCAAACCCGGCCTCAGTGCAGTCTCTCTCATCGTTCAACGGGTGCTTTGAAAATGGGTGAACCCATGAAACTCATCTGCGAATACCCTCCCGGGAATCTCCGGAACGTCACCACGGCCGCCAACGTGTCAGCGGTCGCCTCAGCGATCAAGAACATGCCGGGCGTCGGCAGGCCGTTTCTGATCTTCCAGTCGTTGCCCGGTCAGGTCGTGCTGGTCGATTTTGGTCGATATCCCGACTACATCGTCAGCAGTGACGTGGCGCAGAACGCCGCTCTGATTCAGCAAATGCTCGATGCGTCGCCAATCGACGCACTGACCTTCGCCGAATAGCCGACAACGGGCTGCTCGTAGCGACCCCCTCCCAACATCGGAGCTCATCATGACCGCGTCGAACTTCGACCGCGCGCTTTCGCTCGTCCTGCAATATGAGGGCGGCTTCACCGATGACCGCCGCGATCCGGGCAACTGGACCGGCGGCAAGGTGGGCGTCGGCCAGCTCAAGGGAACCAAGAAGGGCATCGCCGCCGCTTCCTTCCCGCATCTCGACATCAAGAACCTGACCGACGCGCAGATCGCGGAAATCTACCGCGCCAAGTACTGGAACCGCGTCCGCGGCGACGAGCTGCCCTCGGGTATCGACCTCTCCACCATGGACGGCGGCGTCAACTCCGGCCCGGCCCGCTCGGTGAGGTGGCTGCAAGCCGCGCTGGGCGAGACCCAGGACGGAGCGGTTGGGCCGATCACGCTGGACGCCGCCCGAAAGGCTGATGCTCCCAAGATCATCAGGGCCCACTGCGCCAAACGCCTCGGCTTCGTGAAGTCGCTGGCGATCTGGAACACGTTCGGCAAGGGCTGGTCGCGCCGCATCGCCAATGTCGAGGCCACGGCGCTGAGCTGGGTGCTGACCAAGGGCCAGCTCGAGGCCGAGGCCAAGAAGGCTGCAGATCAGGCCACTAAGCAAGGCGGCGGCGCTGTCGTCGTCGCTGGCGGCGGTGTCACCGACCAGGCGGGAGGCATCACCGGCCTGCCGCTGTGGGCCGTGGCGCTGCTCGTCGGTGCCGTGGTCGCCGTCCTCATCATCCGCATCGTCATCAATCGTCAACGCGCCGACGCGCTCGGCAAGGTCGCAAAGGAGGCCATCTGATGTTCTCTCGCCTATGGGATTTCCTCGTGAGGTGGCGGACCTGGCTGGCCAACGTCATCGGTGCCGTGCTGCTGGCGCTGCCCGACCTGCTGTTCTTGCTGCAGGCGCCCGAGCTGATGGCGGTCCTGCCGCCCGGCTACCAGAAGTGGCTGGCGCTCGCGCTGCTGATCGTCAACATCTGGATGCGCCCGCGCCCGGCCGTTCGTGCCGCTGATCCGGAGGTTCGGAAATGAGCGGCTGGATTGGGGTCGATCTCGACGGCACGCTTGCCCAGTACGATGGATGGAAGGGGCCAGAGCACATCGGCGCACCGATCCCCGCGATGGTCGACCGGGTCAAGCGATGGCTCTCCGATGGCCGAGAGGTGCGGGTCTTTACCGCTCGCGCGTGGGTGCTGCTGGGCAGCGCCGAACAACAGGCCGAAGGGCAGTCGATCGTCAAGGCCATTGATGCCTGGTGCGCTCAGCACATCGGGCAAACGCTGCCGGTCACCTGCATCAAAGACTTCGGTATGATCGAGCTGTGGGATGACCGAGCGGTGCAGGTGGAGGCGAACACCGGTCGCCGGATGGACGGCACACAATGACCTGCGGCATAGACCTCGGCTGCTACGTCGCCGGCTGGTTCTCGCCCCTCGTCGCCTTCTGGCAGGCATGGGACTGGCTGTGCTGGTTCGTAGCCGGCCTCATCATCGGCGGCGTCCTCGGCTGGCGCGTCGTGCTGGCCGTCCTGACGCTGGGCATCGGCTACTTCCTCTATGACCGAACGCGCCAGCATGCCGAGCCAGACTTCGAGACGGGCGAGGGCAATATGCACGATCTGCATAATACCCCCGCCCCGAAGCCGAAGAAGCGCCGGACCCTGCAAGACATTTTCGGCGGAGGCCGCTGACCGCCAATGGCACACTTTGGGGATACTCGAATGGACTGGCAAATCTGGGCGGCGAAGTATTTCGGGTCCGCCTTTGGAGTCTTGCTCTCGATGCTGTTCGTGGCGCCGGCCACCAGCCGGAACGCCCTCTACCGCATCCTCTTCGCGCCAATCGCGGGTGTGATCTTCTCGCCCGCGATCCAGAACCTCCTCTGGTTTCTCCAGGGGCCCGGTCTCGAGCACCATATGGCGGCCGCCTGCGCGGCCGGTTTCACCTGCTGGTTCGTGCTCGAATATGTCGCCCGCCTGATGAGCTCGAGGGAGTGGCTGCAAAAGCTGCTGGACGAAATCCTCCGGCTGCGCGGCGACAAGAAATAGGGCGTGCGCAGTGCAGGCTGGCCGGCCTGCGGGGCGGTTCCGCGGGTCTTGCTTCACGTGGAACAAAATGAGAACATTGGGCCATGCCCAAGCTTTCCATCACCATACACGCCTCTGGCCCGCCTGACTTCGAGACAACCGACGAAGCCACGGTAGAGGCTATTGCGGAGCTGATCGGGGGCCGTCACGCCTCGCACCTTATCGGTGCTCACGAGATGGCCGACATCCTGCGCAGGGTAGGGCGAAAGCACTGGGCATCCGCACTGGCAGGGATGGAAGAGCCGCACATGGTGACGGTGCAATTCCATGTCGCATAGATGCTCGGCCCTGCCAGCGGTCTCTCGTCGCGCACGCCGACGCCTTGGACTGTACCGTACAGCCAGTGGATGTTTCACGGCTGGACGATGATCGCCCAATGTCCATGCGAGCACCAGGCAGGGGTGCACATGGGTGCTGTCATTCGGGCATTCGGAGATCAACGTACCTTCGCAACTTCGAGCCGGCTGGCGATGGCGTGCAAGTGCATCCGATGTGGCCGGCGCGGCCCTCGGATCGTGGTCGTGGACAGGAGCGGTCGCATCATCGCGAGTTCGGATCAGCCGGAGCGATGAAGCCGACCTTGCCGTCGCGCTGCCATTGGGATTCGGGACGTCATGCCGCTCGCGGATTGGGAGCCCAGTGGTTGTGGACCGGAGGAGGAGGGTCTCCTTCCCAGTCGTCGATCGTCATCGCGAAATACCCCTCGATCGAGCTCATTACGGCCGTCCGAAGCTCGCCCGCGGTCAGATAGACGCCGAGCGGGTTCACCACCGTGTCGCCGTCTGTTGCCCAGGCCTCCATGCTTCCGTCGTTGGTCGCCTGCACCTTGTCGCCCCAGGTCTCGATGAGATCGGTGACCAAGCCCATGAGCGCGTCGTCGGGGTACCACTCCCCCCGAATCCTGTGTGGGCGCATGATCTCGTGAAAGACCGCCTCCGCTCCACGCTCGATGGGGACGATTTCGGCGATGTACAACTCGTGAGGCGTTCCGGTCTGGAGGCTTGGCAACCGGCTATGCGGACTAACGGCGAAGCCCACCTTGATCGATTCGAGGTCGAGACTGCGGGCGACATAGAGGAAGCCTCGCTCGCGAGGGTCTGGCATTTTACACCCCAGTGCTGAGTCCTGTGGAAATCGATGGTGCCCTATGTAAGGTCATTGTAAAACGCCTTCGTGCAAGCGCTTGAAATATCGTGTGGATCAGCGTCGATCATCAGACTGGGGGACAAAGGGTCGTCGGTTCAAATCCGGCCACTCCGACCATTCTCCCCTCCATTGCCATCGGATAGGCTCGCGCCGGCGAGGAGAGGTCGGTCGATGAGACGGTTCGTGCTGGGTGTCATGGCGCTTGTCGCCGCGGGAATGCCGATGGCGGCGTCCGCGCGCTGGGCCGACTGGCCGCCCGGGCCGACCGATGCCGAGCTCGAGCAGGTGGTGCGCGTCGCCTACACCGCGGCGGCCGCCCATGCCCGCGGCAACACCAACTATTTCGCCCGTGACGGCGTGTTCGATCCGTTGCGCTCGGCGGTCGAGGACGAGCTCGGGCGGCAGGGGCTGACCTTCGTCAATGTGGTGGGCGAGCCGGCGGCCAGCCTCGAAATGGCGCGGCTCTGCGCTGCGGAGGGCACGGAGCTGAGGATCGGCGTCAACCTCTTCGGCGACGGCATCGACCTGGCGGTCGCGACCGACGAGCGGGTGTTCTCCTACCACTACGAGCCGCGCGAAAACGCGGCGGTCGTCGTCGCGCCGGCGGCGCCCTGCCAACGGGGCTGACCCAAGGATCGGGACAGGCCGACCGTCTGATCGGCACGTCAACATAACCGACAGGTCCCCAGATGAATCGTCGTGCTCTGATCGCCGGCTTCGCCGCTGCGGGCGCCGCAGTTCTCCTTCCGGCGCGGGCGTTTGCCGCCGCCTGGGTCATCCTCGGTTCGAGGACCATCGACCTGCTCGCCGACCACGACACCATCACGGTGGGCGCGGGCAGCGGGCTCTACGGCAAGGTCCAGCTCAAGGTGACGGGCAACACCGTCTTCGTCCACTCCATGACGCTCACCTTCTCGAGCGGCGCGACGCATGAGGTGGCGCTGCGCGCCGCGTTCCTGCCCGGGATGTCGAGCCGCGACATCGAGCTGCCGGGGCCGGCGCGAGCGATCCGCAAGGTCGATCTCGTCTATTCGAGGCTGATCGGCGGGGGCACCGCCAAGATCACGCTGCTCGGCCGCAGGCTGTGACGGGCTAGACGAGGGCGGAGAGCCGGTGCTCCTCGCCCGTTTTCGTCGTGCGGTAACCGGCGGTGACGCCCCAGATCAGTCCGGCAACGAGGAAGAAATGGCGCCAGTGGTCGAGGTCGATGATGGCCGCTTCCACCGCGAGTGGCACAAAGACCGAGACCAGCGGGATCAGCAGCAGCCGGTTGGGCGATGACTTCGTCACAAAACTGAGGCCACGCCAGAGCGTCGTTCCAATCAGCAGGATGAAGGCGAGCCCGCCACCCCAGCCATAGACATGGACGACGTTGACGTAGCTGTTGTGCGGCTCCTCGCGCACGCGCAGATTGCGGAACTCGAGCGGGCCGATGCCCCACGGATTCTCGAGCGCCAGCTCGAACGCATAGCCCTGCCGCCCGAAGCGGCCGGTCTCGCCCTCGTCATAGCTCTGCGCTGCGGCGCGCGCTTCGAACAGGCGCTGCACCGATGGGATCGAGAGCAGCCCGCCGATCGCCACGACGATCATCAGGGCGCCGACGAGCGCGAGGATGAGCATGCGCACCTTCTCGCGCGCATGCGCGATGAACACGAAGCACAGCAGGTAGACCAGCACGGCCGAGACCGCGAGATGGCCCCAGGCGGCGCGCGAAAAACTCGCGAATACCCCCACCGTGATCACCATGAACACCGCCGCGCCCCAGAAGGCGCGCCGGTTGCTGCCCAGCAGCACCCGCTGCAGCGCATACATCGCGGGCAGGATGAGGAAGGGACCGAACACATTGGGGTCGTTGAACAGCGCCTTGGCGCGGCCATAGAGCGTCAGCAGTTCCCGCCCGGGGATGAGACCCAGATAGCCCAGGGTGCCCATCGCCGCCGAGAGCACCGCCGCCACGGTGTAGGCGGCCACGATGATCCGCATCCGCTCCTGCGGCGCCTCGGCCACGTAGTTGGCGACCCAGTAGCTGGTAAAGAACAGGAAGATCGTGACGGCCTGGAAGATCAGCGCGTCGTTGAGCGGCGTGAACGTCGCCTGGAAGGCGGCGATCAGCGCGAAGGGGATAAACGTCACCCACAGCACGAGCAGGCCGAGCGTCGTGCGCTGGAAGGCGAAGCCGCCCGCGAACAGCGAGACGGCCAGCACCAGCACAAAGCTCAGTTCATAGGGCGACGGCTCGGTGATGACGACGCTGCCGGCAAACACCCACAGCGCCACCGCCCATTTGAGCAGCGTTCCCAGCCGCGCGTCGAGATAGGCGCCGCCGCGCGCCCGGCTCTCGAGGAGACTGGCGTCGGCGAGCGCCATGTCAGTAGGCGTTCTCGGATTTGCTGAACAGCGTGAACGGCGTCATCAACACGATGTAGGCATCGAGCAGGATGCTCCAGTGCTCGATGTAATAGAGGTCGTGCTGCACGCGCTGCATGATCTTGTCGACCGTGTCGGTCTCGCCGCGCCAGCCATGGATCTGCGCCCAGCCGGTGATGCCGGGCTTGACCTTGTGGCGCGCGAAATAGCCCTCGACTGCCTCGTAATAGAGGATGTTGTCGGCCTTGGCCTGGAGCGCATGCGGGCGCGGCCCGACCACCGACAGCTCGCCGCGCAGCACATTGATGAACTGCGGCAGCTCGTCGATCGAGGTCTTGCGGATGAACTTGCCCACGCGGGTGACACGCGGGTCGTCCTTGGTCACGAGCTTGCTCGCGGTGGCATCGAGCATGTCGGTGCGCATCGAGCGGAACTTGTAGACCTCGACCAGCTCATTGTTGAAGCCGTGGCGCTTCTGCTTGAAGAACACCGGTCCCTTGCTGTCGAGCTTGATAGCGATGGCGGTCACCAGCATGATCGGCGAGAGCAGGACCAGCGCGGTGAGCGCAACGATCTTGTCGAACAGCCATTTGAAAACGAGATTCCAGTCCGAGATCGGCCGGTCGGCCATGTCGAACACGGGCACGTCGCCGACATAGGAATAGGCCTTCGAGGTGAAGCGCAGCTTGCTCATATGCGCCGACAGCCGGATGTCGACCGGCAGCACCCAGAGCTGGGTCAGCATTTCGAGCACGCGCTTTTCCGCGCTCAGCGGCATCGACACGATGACGAGGTCGACACGGGTCTGGCGCGCGAACTCCAGCAGGTCGGCGATGCGGCCGAGCTTGGGGAGGCTTGCCACCGACTCGGGCGAGCGCTCGTCATTGCGATCGTCGAACAGGCCGAGCAGGCGCACGTCGGTGCCGGCGCTCTTCATGATCGCATCGACCAGCACTTCGGCATCGTGGCCGCCGCCGACGATGACGGTTCGACGCTTGAGCTTGCCCTCGGCGGTCCATTGCAGGATGAGCTGGCGCAGCGCCAGGCGGAACACCACGAGCACCAGCGCGCCCGCTGCGTACCAGCTCACCAGCCAGACCCGCGACACGAGCTCGGAGCTCTTGAACAGGAAGGCCAGCGTCATCAGCACGATGAACACCAGCGTCCATGCGGCGAGAACCCGCCCGGTCTGCTGCAGCGCCGTGCGATAGGCGGCGATGCGGTGCGTCCGCGCCGCGTTGAACAGCACGTTGGCGGCGAGCGTCGCGAGCGCGATGGTGGGCAGATAGATCGCCTGCTGGCCGGGCTCGACATAGCTGGCAAAGATCGCAAAGCCGAGCGTTGCGAGCAGCAGCGCCTCGATGGCCTGGGCGATGCCGATGATCACCGCACTCGAATAGCTCGCCTCGATCGGTGCCGCCGCGATCGCCCGTGCCTCCGGTCCGAGTTCGCCCGGCCCGGCGGCGCTCTTGCGGGCGACGTGGTCGAGGACGGCTTGCTTGGGATCGAGGCGGAACATTTGAAACAGGCCCGGAGACGGATTTGTGCCGGGAACCATAGGGAGCAAGGGGTGAAGACCGAGTGAAAACCCCGGCTATGCTTAACCGGAACGGCCCGGTCAGCCCGGCTGCGGGGCGCCCGCCCGCCGCTTCGCCAGCACCTCGCGGTAGAGCGCCTCGATCTGGTCGGTCATATGGGCGATGGAAAAGCGGGGCCGGATGAAATCGAGCCGCCGTTCGGCCTCGCTGCCGGCCGCCATGGGATCGTCGAGGGCGCGCTGCATGGCCGCCCGCAGCGCGGTCACGTCGCCCGGCGGCACCAGGTTCTCGGCGGTGGGGCCGAAGATTTCGGCGATGCCGCCCACCGTGGTCGAGATCACGTGGCGTCCGGCGGCGGCGCCCTCGAGGATGACATAGGGCAGGGATTCGGCGAGCGAAGGCACCACCAGCGCATTGCCGCGGCGCAGCGCGTCGCGGGCCGGCCGGACGCCGAGAAGCTCGATGCGTTCGGTCAGGCCGCGCTCGGCGATCTGCTGCCGCCACAGCTCGAAATCGGGTCCGCCTCCCGCCATGGCGATGGTAGCCGGGCCGCCGTCGGGACGGCGCAACGTCTCGAGCGCGTCGACCAGGACGGGGATGCCCTTGACGTCGCGGAACTCGCCGATGAACACGAAGTCCCGTGCATCGGGGTCGAGCGGCACCGGGGCGAATTCGGCCGGCGCGAGGCCGTTGTGGATCACCGCTTCGCGGCAGGGTGGTTCGCCCACCTGCTCGTGGAAGGCGCGCTGCGCGTAGGCGCTCTCGAAGATGTAGGCATCGGTGATGAGCCCGATATTGCGCTCCGCATTGCGGAAGAACCGACCGGCCACCGAGCCCGGCTTGTAGTTGAGAACGCCGCCATGCGGCGTGTTGAGCGAGACCTGGCCGAGGCTGCGGCCGAAGCGGGCGCCCAGCCCGCCCTTGGCGCCGTGGCCGTGCATCACATCCACCGCCAGCGCCCGCCCCATCTTGCGGATGCGGTAGGGCGTGGTGAAGTCGGCGACGCCGAGTGTGCGCGGCATCGGCAGATTGTGGACGCCCAGCGAGGCAAAGGGCCTGAGGCCTTCGAGTCGCTCGGCGGTCAGCGCGTCGGAGGTGAGGCTGTCGGCGATGACCCCGACCGCGTGTCCACGCCGACCGAGCTCCTCGGTCAGATCGCGCACATGGCGGAACAGGCCGCCGACGGGCGCCCGCAAAATCTGGAAGATGCGGAGCGGGGGATCGCCGGCCACGGTCTCAGAGCCAGCGTTCGGCGATCACGATCGTGTCGCCCGGGAAGATCGGGAAATCGAGATCGACCACGCTCTTCTGCATCTGCTCGCCCACCTTGCGGTAGATCGTGGCGCGCTGGCGATTGGCAGTGTCGCTGTAGCCGCCGGCGGTCGACACGGCGGCCCGCACCGTCATGCCCGAGACATAGGGGAACTGTCCCGCGCCCTTGACCGCGCCCTGGATGAAGAACGGCCGGTAGCTCTCGATCTCGACCGCCACGTCGGGGTTGCGCACGAAGCCATTGGCGAGGGCGGCGGCGATCGCCGCCGCCGTCTGCGCCGTGGTCCGGCCTGATACGTAGAGCTGGCCGATGAGCGGCATCGATACGGTGCCCGCATCGTCCACCCGATAGGAGCCCGCAACCGTCTCGTCGCCATAGACCTTGACGCGGATCGTGTCGCCGCCGCCCAGCGTGTAGACGGTGCGCGGTTCCAGCGAATAGGTCGTGGTCTTGCCGCTGAGCGAACACGCCGCCAGCGGCAACAGGACCAGGAGAAGGCAGAGCTGCAGCCAGCGCATCGGACAACCAGCATTTCGAGTCGCCGCAGTGTCGGGTGCGCATGGTTAACAATGTGCTTACTGTCACGCCCTGTCCGCTGCACTCTGCAAGTGGCCTTAACCGATTGTTGACCACGCTCGCCCGATAAATCGAGCGATTGGGAAAGGCCCTCGCGATGAGTGTTGAGTCGGCGCCCGCCGAAGATCTCCGGATGGATGTTCGCGCGCTCATGGGGGCGCTCTGGGCGCGCCTGCTGCGCATCATCATCGTCACGGCGCTGCTGTTGGCGGCGACCTTCGTGATCCTGATGTTCGTGCCCAAGCAATATGAATCCTCGGCCAGCCTGCTTGTCGAAGACCGCAGCAGCACCTTCACCCAGGCGGCGGGTGCCACCACGACCACGGCGGCGGGCGGCGGCATCACCATCGATGCGCTGATGTCGAGCCAGATCGAGCTGGTGAAGTCGCGCGACACGCTGATGGCGGTGGTCGACAGCGAGAAGCTCCGCTCGGTGCCCGAGTTCAACGGCAGCTCCGTGAGCCCGGTGACGCTGCTGCTGCGCCTTGTGGGCCGCAACCCCGAGCCGCGCAGCGTTGACGAAACGGTGCTCCAGAATCTCAATGAGCGGCTGACGGTGATCCGCGAACGCGACTCCGCGGTGATCTCTGTCTTCGTGCGCTCCGCCGATCCGCAGCTTGCGGCCAGCATCGCCAACGCCATCGCGGCCGAACATGTGAAGCGCCGGGCAGGGCAGTCGCTTGCCGACACCGCCGAGGCCGGCGCCTGGCTCGAGCAGCAGATCGAGGCGCTGCGCAAGAAGGTCGAGGAGGCCGACGCGGCCGTCGCGCAGTACCGCTCCGACAACGGCATCTTCGCCGGCACCAATGGCACCACGCTGCCCGACCAGCAGATCTCGGACATCGGCCGGCAGATCACTGATGCGCAGGGACGCCGCAACACCGCCGAGCAGCGCGCCGCGCTGATCAGCCAGCTCCTCCGTTCCGGCCAGCCGGTCGAGGGCGTCGAGGATGTGCGCGGCAGCGGCGTCATCCAGTCATTGATGCAGTCGCGCGCCACCTACCAGGCGACGCTGGCCGAAAAGCTCGCAACGCTCCTGCCGGCGCACCCCACCATCAAGGCGCTCAACGCGCAGATCGTGCAGGTCAACACGCAGATCAATGCCGAAGCCCGCCGCATCGCCGACGGCCTTGCCGCGCAGGTGACGGTGGAGGACGGGCTCATCGCCTCGCTCAACGAGGACCTGACGCGCGCCAAGCTTGCGGCCTCCAACCAGACGCGCGACAGCGTGACCCTCGACAGCCTCACCCGCGAGGCCAAGGCGCAGCGCGACCTGCTCGACTCCTACCTGATCCGCTACCGCGACGCGGCGAGCCGCACCGATGCCGGCTCGGCTCTGCCCGACGTGCGCATCATCACCCAGGCGGCCCCTTCCGTCGTGCCCGCGTCGCCCAAGACCGCGCTGATCCTCGGCGCCGTCGGCTTCGTCGCCCTGGCGCTGCAGGTGGGCATGGTGCTGTTCGGCGAACTGATGTCGGGCCGCGCCGTCTACGACCGCAACAGCCTGCGGATCGTCAACACCGAGCCGACGCTTGATGAGCCGGAGATCGTCGCCGAGGCGGACCCCGAGACCGAGGTCGACGCCCTCGAGGAACTGGAGCCCGAGCCGCAGTCGATCGCGGCGGGAGCCGCCGACGATGAGCTTGACCTTGCCGACATGGCTGAGCCGATGCTCGTCATGGAGCCCGAACCCGAGCCGATGCCCGCCACCACTCCGGCGCCGACCGACCCCGTCGCCGTGACGCCGACCGGGATCGATGGCCTCGTTGCCGATATGACGCGTGGCCGCGCCCGCATCACGCTGCTCGCTGCCATCTCCAATGCCCGCGACGCGGCCGTGGTTGCCGATGCGCTGGTCGACGAAGCGCTGCGCAGCGGTCTCAGCGTCTGCCGCGTCGATGCCGGCAGCGGGCGCCCGTCGGCAGCGCCGGGCCTCACCGATCTTTGCGCCGAGCAGGCGAGCTTCGGCGATGTCGTCCATCGGGTGCGCGAGGGACTGGCGGAAGTGCCGTGGGGCGAGCGTGCCGTGCTCGATCGTCGGTCGATGCGCCCGCTGACGCTGGTCGAAGCCCTGAGCGACATCTACGAAGTCGTCATCATCTCCACCGGCCGCATCGGCCTCAACTCGACGCTGCCGCTCTTTGTCACCGGTGGTGCCCGCCTCGCCATCGTCCGCCAGCCCTCGACGCCCGAAGCGCTGGTCGAGGCCGTCTCGGCCGACGCGGCGTCACTCGGCTTCGAGACCGTGCAAAGCGTCGTCGCGCCCGAGCTCGAATCCGCAGTCGCCTGATGGGGGCGCTGCGCTACGCCGCCATTACCGCCGTCTTCGAGACGCTGTGGGCGACCCGTCTCACCGCGCTGCTGCGTGCGACCTCGCGCGCCCGCGGCGTGATCTTCACTCTCCACCGCGTGCTGCCCGAAGACCCGGCGGACTTCGCGCCGAACGCGATTCTACAGATCAAGCCCGACTTCCTCGATTTCGCCATCCAGCGTATCCGCCAGCTCGGCTTCGACATCGTCGACCTGGACGAAGGGCTGCGCCGCATCGAGTCCGATTTTCCCGAGAGGCGCTTCGCCGTCTTCACCTTCGACGACGCCTATCGCGACAACCTCAAATATGCGCTGCCCGTGCTGCGCCGGAACCAGTGCCCGTTCACGCTCTACGTGCCCAGCGCATTGGTCGACGGCGTCGGCGAGGTCTGGTGGCAGGCGCTCGAGGACATCGTCGCCCAGCAGGCCGCCATTGCCGTCACCGAAGGTGGCGAGAACGAGTACATCGCCACCGCGACGCTCGCGCAAAAGCATGCGGCCTTCGATGCGCTCTACCTCAAGATGCGGACGATGCCCGAGACGGACCGCGTCGCGCTGATCCGCGATCTCGCGACCAAGTACGATCTTGACCTCGATGCGCATTGCCGCGACCTGATCATGGACTGGAGCGAGTTGCGCGCCTTCGCCGACGACCAGCTGTGCACCATCGGCGCGCACACCGTGCATCACTACGAGCTCGCCAAGCTGCCGCCCGAGCAGGCGCGCAACGAGATCGAGCTGTCGGTCAAGGTGATCGAGGCGCAGTTCGGCAAGCGGCCGATCCACCTGAGCTATCCCATCGGAGGAACCGCGTCGGCCGGCCCGCGCGAATACGAGCTGGCGAAAGAGCTCGGCCTGCGTTCCGCCGTCACCACGATCCCCGGCGCCCTCTACCGCCGACACCGCGCGCAGCCGCACGCGCTGCCCCGCGTCTCGCTCAACGGCAATTTCCAGCAGCGCCGCTACATGGATGTGTTCGCCACGCCCTCGGTCTTCACGCTACTCGGCCGCTAGCGCCGCCGGGCGGATGTTGTGGTTGATGTGGAAGACATTGTCGGGGTCGTACTGTGCCTTGATCCGCGCGAGGCGCGCATGGTTGGCCCGTCCGAGTCCCGCAATGGTGCGGTCCTCGCCCTCGTCGCCCATGAAGTTGAGATAGGTGGCGCCCGTCGCCCACGGCTTGAGCAGCTCGCGCGAGCTGCGCACCCAGGCGCGCGCCCGCTCGTCGTCCGCCGCGTCCGACCAGAGGCCGAAGGGATGAAAGCACCAGGGCGCGGTGCGCCAGGGCAGGGGCCAGTCGGCCGTCTCGCGTCCCGCCTGGCCGCCGCCGATGAACAGCACATGCTGCGACGGCGATGGCACGACCATTGGCGCGGCCCCTGCGCAGAACGCATCGACTGCCCCGTCCGGGAATGAGCTCAGATACTCGGCCGACCAGTAATTGCGGTAGCCGGGCGGATCGTCGAACATCGAATTGAGATCGGCATAGGGCACGTCGACCAGCATCTCGCCCGCATGGCCGAGCGCCAGCATCGGCGCGAATGCCCTGCGGCCGTCCGCCTCGGAGCCGGCATAGAACACGATGGTGATGAGGGTCGGCTTGCCCACAAGGTTCGATGGCACGAAGTCCGCCTCGGGTCCGGTGATGAACGCCAATCCGCCGCCAACCTCGTCCGGCGCGCCGCTCGCAATGAAATCGCGATAAGCGCGCAGCACGCGGGGCCCGTCTTCGGCCGGCCACAGCAACAGGCCGCCCCACACATTGCCGAGGGGATAGAGCCTGAGGCGCATCGAGGTCACGACGCCGAAATTGCCGCCGCCGCCATGCAGGGCCCAGAACAGATCCGGGTGCTCGGCCGCCGAGGCAGCGACGACGTCGCCGCTCGCGAGCACGATCTCTGCCGATACGAGGTTGTCGCAGGCGAGCCCGAACTTGCGGTCGAGCCAGCCACCGCCGCCGCCCAGGACGAAGCCGCCCACGCCCGTGGTCGAAACCCGCCCGCCGGTCGTGGCGAGTCCGTGCGGCTGCGTGCCGCGATCGAGATGGCTCATGGTCGCGCCGCCGCCCACGGTCGCGATGCGCGCGGCGGGATCGACAGTGACGGCGTTCATCCGCCGCAGGTCGATCACCAGCCCGCCTTCGACAAGGCCGTTGCCGGCCACCGAGTGGCCGCCGCCGCGGACGGCGATCTCGAGGTTGTTGTCCGTGGCGAAGCGGATCGCCGCCTGCACATCGGCGACATCGGCGCATTGGGCGATCACGGCCGGCCGCCTGTCGATCATGGCGTTGTAGACAACCCGCGCGGCGTCGTAGTCGGGATCGCGGTCGGTGAGGACCGCGCCGCGCAATCCTGCGCGCAGGCGGTCGATAACTTGAGGCGAAATCGTCATGACGTCCTCCCAAGCAGCGGGAGGAGGCTACCTCAATCCGGCCGGGCCATCCAGCGGATCAGGATTGCCATCGGCAGGCACCACAGCACGCCCAGGACCGCGAAGATCGGGATCGACAGTCCGGCCGGCAGCTCCGCCATCGTGTCGCCCAGCAGCACCGCCACCGCCAGCGGATAGCCGATCGTCACCACGATGATGCCGATCGTGCCCAGCAGGCTGCGCGTCTTGCGGGTCATTGCCCTGCGTCACTCCAAACGTTGCACCGGGGGCGGTACGGGGCTATTCCCTCGCCGCAATCAGTCAGCCGGTCAATCCTTTGGTCTCCCTTACCGCCGCCGAATCCGTCGCCGATGCCCCGCAGGACAGGCTCAAGCCCGTCCGCGTCTGGCTCTATGTCCTCGCGCTCATGGTGCTGGTGATGGTCGTCGTTGGCGGCCTGACCCGGCTGACGGAATCGGGGCTCTCGATCACCGAGTGGAAGCCCATCACTGGGATCATTCCGCCTCTCAGCGAAGCCGACTGGCAGCACGAATTCGAGCTCTACCAGCAGATTCCGCAGTACCAGGTGCTGAACCAGGGCATGACGCTCGACGAGTTCAAGTTCATCTTCTTCTGGGAGTGGTTCCACCGCGCCTGGGGCCGGCTGATCGGCGTTGTCTTCGCCGTGCCGTTCCTTGTCTTTCTCGTCCAGCGGCGGTTCACCTGGAATCTCGCGGCGCCGCTCGGCGGCCTGTTTATTCTGGGCGGCCTGCAGGGGGCGCTCGGCTGGTGGATGGTCACCTCGGGCCTCACCGAGCTTACCAGCGTTTCGCAGTATCGCCTCGCCGCGCATCTGACGGCGGCGCTGCTGCTGTTCATGGCGCTCGTCTGGGTCGCGCGCCGACTTACTCCCGGCCGCACCATCGCCGATGCGCAGGACCGTGCGTCTGCCCTCATCCTGCTGTTGCTCGTCATCATCCAGATCGGTGCCGGGGCGTTCGTCGCCGGGCTCGATGCGGGCATGGGCTACAACACCTGGCCGCTGATGGATGGCGCGCTCGTGCCCGACGGGCTCGGCGCCATGGAGCCATGGTGGAAGAACCTGTTCGAGAACGCCCTCACCGTGCAGTTCATCCACCGCACCATCGCCTATGTCATCGTGCTCTATGCCGGCGCCCTCTGGCTGTGGCACCGCGGGCAGGGCGGCTGGCTGCCGCGCATCGCGCTTCTCGTGCTGCTGCAGGTCGTGCTCGGCATCGGCACGCTGGTGATGCAGGTGCCGTTGTCGCTGGCGCTCGGCCACCAGGCGCTGGCCTTCATGCTCGCCGGCGCCATCGTCGCCTGGCTCGCCGACATGCGTCCCCGGTCGCTCGCCTGAGCCCATGATCCGTCTCGAGAGCATCGGTAAGCAGAACGGCAAGCAGATCGTCTTCATCGAAGCGTCTGCCGGGCTGCAGCGCGGCGAGAAGGTCGGGCTGGTCGGTCCCAATGGCGCGGGCAAGACAACGCTGTTCCGCCTCATCACCGGCGAGGAGCAGCCCGATGAGGGCCAGGTCTCGATCGACCGGGGCGTCACCGTGGGCTATTTCAGCCAGGACGTCGGCGAGATGGCCGGCCGTAGTGCCGTCGCCGAAGTGATGGAGGGGGCCGGTCCGGCCGGTGCGCTGATGGGCGAGTTGGCCGAACTCGAAGCGGCGATGGCCGATCCCGATCGCGCCGACGAGATGGACGAGATCATCACGCGCTACGGCGAGGTGCAGGGCAAGTTCCAGGAGCTCGACGGCTACAGCCTCGACGCCCGCGCTCGCGAAGTCCTCGACGGCCTCGGTTTCACCCAGGCGATGATGGACGGCGATGTCGGCGCGCTCTCGGGTGGCTGGAAGATGCGCGTGGCGCTCGCCAAGATTCTGCTGATGCGGCCCGATGCGCTGCTGCTCGACGAGCCCAGCAACCACCTCGACCTCGAAAGCCTCATCTGGCTCGAGGATTTTCTCAAGCGCTACGAGGGTGGCGTGCTGATGACCTCGCACGATCGCGAGTTCATGAACCGCATCGTCAACAAGATCGTCGAGATCGATGGCGGCGCGCTCACCAGCTATTCGGGCGACTACGAATTCTACCAGCAGCAGCGCGCGCTCAGCGAAAAGCAGATGCAGGCGCAGTATGAGCGGCAGCAGGCGATGCTGGCCAAGGAGATCGCCTTCATCGAGCGCTTCAAGGCACGCGCCAGCCACGCCGCGCAGGTGCAGAGCCGGGTCAAGAAGCTCGACAAGATCGACAAGGTCGAGCCGCCGCGCCGCCAGCAGACCATCAAGTTCGAGTTCCGCCCGCCGGCCCGCTCCGGCGAAGACGTGGTGATGCTCAGGCAGGTGCGCAAGGGCTATGGCGAGCGCGCCATCTATGACGGGCTCGACTTCCATGTGCGGCGCAAGGAGCGCTGGTGCATCATGGGTGTCAACGGTGCCGGCAAGTCGACGCTGCTGAAGCTGGTAGCCGATGCGACCGCGCCCGACCATGGGAGCATCTCGCGCGGACCGAGCGTCAGGATGGGCTACTTCGCCCAGCACGCAATGGACCTGCTCGACGGCGACCGCACCGTATTCGAAACCCTGCAGGACGCATTCCCGCAGGCGGGGCAGGCGCCGCTGCGCGCCCTCGCCGGCTGCTTCGGCTTCCCCGGCGACGATATCGACAAGAAGTGCCGCGTGCTCTCGGGTGGCGAGAAGGCGCGGCTGGTGATGGCCAAGCTCCTGTTCGAGGCGCCCAACTTCCTCGTGCTCGACGAGCCCACCAACCACCTCGACATCGCGACCAAACAGATGCTGATCGAGGCGCTGTTGAACTACGAAGGCACGATGCTCTTCGTCTCGCATGACCGCCATTTCCTCGCCGCGCTCTCCAACCGCGTGCTCGAGCTCACGCCAGAGGGCATCCACGCCTATGGCGGCGGCTACACCGAATACGTCCAGAGCACCGGTCGCGAAGCGCCCGGGCTCAGGAGCTAGCCATCCTCCTTTGGTAGCGGGAGAGCGTCCTTGAACGCCCACGCGGCGGAGACGCTCGCGAGAAAGAACCGCTCTCACGGCTGACCTCCCTGCGAAAGCAGGAACCCATTCATCAGCTTGAGCAAGGTGCGAGATGGGTCCCAGCTTTCGCTGGGAAGTCAGCCGAGGGCGAAGTGCCAGAGTTTCTGGGTGCCCTGAAAGAGGTATCATAATACCAAAATCGTAAGGCATTGATCTTACGAGATATTTTGTTCGCGCTTGACGCCGATGGAATCCCTGCTAAACACCGCCCACCAAAACCGGCGAAAGCCGCTTAATCTCAAGGAATTCCCGATGTCGACTTACACGGCCAAGCCGGGTGACATCACGAAGAAGTGGGTGCTGATCGACGCGACGGATCTCGTCGTGGGTCGTCTCGCTTCCATCGTGGCCATGCACCTGCGCGGCAAGCACCTGCCGACCTACACGCCCAACATGGACATGGGCGACAACGTCATTATCATCAATGCCGAGAAGGTGAAGCTGACGGGTGCCAAGCTCGACCAGCGCAAGTTCTACTGGCACACCGGCCACCCGGGCGGCATCAAGGAGCGTTCGCAGCGCGAACTCCTCAACGGCCGTTTCCCCGAGCGCGTGCTCGAGAACGCCGTGCGCCGCATGATCCCGTCGGGTCCGCTCGGCCGTCAGCAGATGAAGAACCTGCGCGTCTATGCCGGCGACAAGCACCCGCATGAGGCCCAGGCTCCGGCGACCCTCGACGTCGCTTCGATGAACTCCAAGAATGTGAGGGCCAAGTAATGGCCGAGACCATCAACTCGCTCGAAGACCTCGGCACGAGTGCTGTCGCCGTCGCTGCTGCGCCCGCCGCACCGGTACATGTGCAGAAGCTCGATAAGGAAGGCCGCGCCTACGCCACCGGCAAGCGCAAGAACGCCATTGCCCGCGTGTGGATCAAGCCGGGCAGCGGCAAGATCACCGTCAACGGCAAGGACTACAACGCCTTCTTCGCCCGCCCCGTGCTCCAGATGATCCTGCAGCAGCCCATCGTCGCTGCTGCCCGCAAGGACCAGTACGACGTGATCGCGACCGTCTCCGGCGGCGGTCTCTCCGGCCAGGCCGGTGCAGTCCGTCACGGCATCAGCCAGGCGCTCACCCACTACGAGCCCGAGCTGCGCGCGGTCCTCAAGAAGGGCGGTTTCCTCACCCGCGACAGCCGCGTGGTCGAGCGCAAGAAGTACGGCAAGGCCAAGGCCCGCCGCTCCTTCCAGTTCTCCAAGCGCTAAGCGTTTCGGAACGATGTTTCAAAGGCCGGGAGCAGTCCCGGCCTTTTCGTTTTGGACGCGCCGATGCGCGGCGGCGGGCGTCGCGCGTGCCGCGCCATTCCATGGCGTCAAACGAAATTCGGTTCCCGTACAGGCAAAATTTCTTTCACAAGGCGTCCATCCTCGTGTCCTCTGCGTTGTGACTGGGCTGGAGGGCAGATGACGACACCGCAGATCCTCTCGTTCGCCGTCATCATTGCGATGATGGCGGCGTTCATCTGGGGCCGCTTCCGCTACGACGTTGTCGCCGCGGTGGCCCTGCTGGTAGCAGTCGGTGTGGGCGTGGTGCCGTTCGAACGGGCCTTCTCCGGCTTCGCTGACGACATCGTCATCATCGTGGGCAGCGCGCTCGTCGTCAGCGCCGCCGTCTCGCGCTCGGGCGTGATGGAACTGGCGCTGCAGCGCTTCGCGCCCAATCTGTCGCAGCCGCGCCTGCAGCTCATTGTCCTCGTCACCGCCGTCGCGTTCCTCTCCGCCTTCGTCAAGAACATCGGCGCGCTGGCGATCATGATCCCCATCGCCTTCCAGTTCGCGCGCCGCGCCAATGTCTCGCCCTCGATGTTCCTGATGCCGATGTCGTTCGCCTCGCTGCTGGGCGGCCTCATGACGCAGATCGGCACCTCGCCCAACATCATCGTCAGCCGCGTGCGCGAGGACCTGACCGGCAGCAGCTTCACCATGTTCGATTTCACCCCGGTGGGCCTCACCCTCACTCTCGCTGGAATCGTGTTCCTGGCACTGTTCTACTGGCTGCTGCCCGAGCGCCGTCGTGAGGGCCTCGCCGTCGCCGAAGTCATCGAGATCAAGAACTACACCACCGAGGCGACGGTCGGCGAAGGCTCGCCCCTCGTCGACAAGACGGTGAGCCATCTGCAGAAGCTCGGCGGCGGCCGCGTGATGGTCACCGCCATCGTCGGCCCCGACAAGAAGCAGCGCCGCATCCCGTTCCCCGACGCCACGCTCAAGCTGGGCGATCGCCTGCTCATGGAGGGCGAGCCCGACGCGCTCGACAAAGCCATCGAGCAGGGCGGCCTGACGCTGGGCGACCGCGCCACCGGCAATGGCGACACCTCCACCTCGATCGAGGCCATCATCGGACCGGCCTCGGCGCTCATCGGCCGCACCGCGCGGGAATATGCCCTGTTCGAGCGCACCGGGCTCAACCTGCTGGCCGTGAGCCGCCGCGACAAGCGCTTCTCCGAGCGCCTGAGCCACATCACGCTCGAGGCCGGCGACGTGGTGCTGATGCAGGGACGCACCGATGCCATGGGCGAGCAGTTGCGCCTGCTCGACCTGCTGCCGCTCGCCGAGCGCAGCCTCAAGCTTGGCACCGTCCGCAACCGCTCGCTGCCGCTCGCCATTCTCGCCGTCACCATGTTGCTCACGGCCTTCGGCATCGTGCCGGTGGCGGTCGCCTTCTTCGGCGCCGCGGTGCTCATGATCCTCACCGGTGCGCTGCCGCTGCGCGAGCTCTATACGCAGATCGACGGGCCGATCCTGATCATGCTCGCCGCACTCATCCCGGTGTCCGACAGCCTGCGCGCGACCGGCGCCACCGATCTCATCGCCAGTGGCCTCTCCAGCATCTCGGCCGGCCTGCCGCCGGTCGCGGCGCTGGCGCTCATCATGCTCGCCGCGATGGCGGTCACGCCCTTCCTCAACAACGCGGCGACGGTGCTGGTGATGGCGCCCATCGCCGCCACCTTCGCCGGCGACCTCGGGCTGCGCCCCGACGCATTCCTCATGGCCGTCGCCATCGGGGCCGGGTGCGACTTCCTCACGCCCATCGGCCACCAGTGCAACACACTGGTGATGGGGCCGGGCGGCTACCGCTTCTCCGACTATTCGCGCCTGGGGTTGCCGCTCTCGCTGCTGGTGCTCGTCGTCGGCGTCGCGGCGCTGACGATCTTCTGGCCGCTCACCTGAGCGCGGGCGGCTGGCAGTCCGGCCCCTTGTCGTCAGCGCTTGCCATAGGCTGCGAGGAATACCTTCACGCCCGCCGCCGCCTGCCGCCGCAGATCGGCCGGGCGGGGGATCGCTGCATCACCGAGCAGCATCGCTTCGTTGAGCGCGTGCGACATCACCAGCCAGTTGAAATGCGAGGCCGCGAGCCGGGCATCGTCGACGCGCAGCAGACCGCGCGCCGCCAGCCGCTCGAACATCGCGGCCAGGATGCCGATCGCCCGCAGCGGGCCGCGCTCGTAGAGCACCCTGGCCAGCTCAGGGAAGCGGCCGACTTCGCCGATCACCAGCCGGCGCAGCTGCATCACCTGCGGTGTCAGCACGATCGACAGCTGCAGGTACGCATAATCCTCGAGATAGGCCGCCAGGTCGCCGTCGGGCGGCAGGTCGGGCGCATCGTTGTGCACCCTGTCGCCCGCATCGCTGGTCATTGAGCCGACGATCTCGACGAACAACGCTTCCTTGCTCGCAAAGTGCTTGTACACCGTCTGCTTGGACACCCCCGAGAGCGTCGCGATCTCGTCCATATTGGTGCCCAGATAGCCGCCCTTGAGGAACACCTCCGTCGCCGCGTCGATGATGGCCCGGCGCTTGCTCGCCGAACGGCCGATCTCCTCCGGCACCGGCTCCGGTCTTCCTGCCTTCATTGCCATCGACTCCCCAAATCGTCCTGTGCGCTTGACACGACAGTACTGGACAGTCTAGTTTGAGGCAATTGATAGAACTGGACGGTCTAGTTTGATTGTCTGCAACGCAGGAGCGCGACATGCACGTCCAATTTGCTGAACTGCCGGTGTCCGACCAGGACCGCGCCATCGCCTTCTACGTCGACAAGCTCGGCCTCACCGTCGCCGCCGACGTGCCAATGGGGGAGGGCGGCTGGCGCTGGGTCGAGCTCGCCCTGCCGGGCGCCGTCACGCGGCTGCATTTCATTCGGCAGACCGCTGCACCTCAGGACGACCCGGTGCTGGTCCTCGTCGACGCCGACGTCGTGGGGTGGGTCGAGAGGCTACGCGCGCGCGGCGTCGAGATCACCAGCGAGCCGCACGAGGCGCCCTGGCAGCCCGGCCGCGTCGCCGCCGAGTTCCGCGACAGCGAGGGCAACCGCATGGTTGTCGCCAGTTCGTGAGGCGCGCCGCCCTCGGCGGTCTCGCGTCGGCGACCATTTCACGCTCGCTCGAGAGGAGCACACCATGACCAGGACCGCTACCCTCAAGGTGCCAGGCGCAACGCTCTATTACGAGGTTCTAGGCACCGGACCGACGCTGCTGATCATTCCCGGCGGCCCGCAGGATGCCGGCGTCTTTGCCGAGCTCTCGACCGCACTTGCCGACCGCTACACCGTCGTCACGTACGACCCGCGCGGCAACTCCCGCACGACGTTCGACGGCGCGCCCACGCCGCTCGATGTCTCGCAGCAGGCGGACGACGCTGCCGCGCTGATCGCCGCCGTGGGCAGCCCGGCCTATGTGCTCGGCACCAGCGGCGGCGCGCAGATCGGCCTCGATCTCGCCGTCCGTCACGCGCAGCACGTCCGCGCCCTCGTCGCGCATGAGCCGCCCACCATGATGCTGCTCGACGATCCTGGTCCGCACGTCGCCGCCAACCAGGCGCTCTACGACACCTATATGCGCGATGGCGTCGACGCCGCGATGGGCCAGTTCTTCTTGGCCAACGGGCTCGGGAGCGACACCCCGCCTGCTGAGGTCGAGATGCCCCCCGAAGCGATGGAGGTCTTCGCGCGGGTCAGCGGCAATTTCGAATACTGGCTGGCGCACGGCATGATCGCGCTGTCGAGCTATGTCCCCGATGTGGATGCCCTCCGCGCCGGCACGCCACGCATCGTCGTCGCCATCGGCGAGCAGTCGGTGGGCCAGCCCATCCACGAAATGAGTCTTGGGCTCGCCGCCAGGCTCGCTCGGGATCCAGTGATGTTTCCCGGCGACCACATGGGCTTTGAGACGCTGGCCGAGCCGTTTGCCGAAGCCCTGCACAGGGCGCTGCAGGACTAATTCGGGATCAGCATCTCGGGCCGCTCACCTCGGGCTCACGTCGGCTTGCGGTCGAGCTCGATGGTCAGGTGCGAGATGCCCGGCAGGTGCGAGAGTTTGGCGCGATAGAGGGCCAGCGGCAGGAGGTTCGCGCTGCGCACCGACACGATCACGCCGTGATGGCCCGGTCCGAGCTGCCAGACGTGGAGGTCCGTCACTTCGTCGCCGCCGGTTTCCATCGCCGCGCGAATCTCGGAGGCGAGGCCGCCGTCATTGGGGGCATGATCGAGCAGCACCCGGCCGCTGTCGCGCAGCAGGCCCCATGACCAGCGTGCGATCACCAGCGCTCCCACGACGCCGATGGCTGGATCGAGCCACGCCCAGCCGAGCATGCCACCGAGCAGCAGTGCAGCGATCGCCAGCACCGAGGTCAGGGCGTCGGCGAGCACATGGAGATAGGCGCCGCGCAGATTGTTGTCCTGCAGCTCGCCGTGCGGGTGCGCGTGCTCGTGGCCATGCGTGCCGTCATGGGGATGCACGTGGTCGTGCCCGTGATGAGTATGTCCACCCTGATGCAGCAGCCACGCCGACACCAGATTGACCACGAGGCCGATCGACGCCACCGTCACTGCCTGCTGGAAGTCGATGCGGACGGGTGCGTACAGTCGCATGGCGCTTTCCCAACCGATCAGCACGGCAATCACCGCCAGCAGCAGGGCGCTTGCAAATCCCGCGAGCTCACCGACCTTGCCCGTGCCGAACGTGAACCGGTCGCTGCGTGCCTGCCGGCGCGCGTACAGATAGGCGAGGGCGGCGATCAGCATCGCGCCGGCATGGGTCGCCATGTGCCACCCATCGGCCAGCAGCGCCATCGACCCGAACAGCGTTCCGGCGACGATCTCGGCGACCATCATCGTCGCCGTCAGTCCGATCACCAGCCAGGTGCGCCGTTCGTTGCGTGCGTGGTTCTCGCCGAGAAACACATGCTCGTGCGGGGAGGTCAGGTCCGTCATTTGAGGTACATTCTCACAATATCGATCAGCTCAGCCGCACCCTCGGCCCGTCGCGGATCGCTGTCGCTGTCGGGGTTGGCCACGTGCTCCCTGATGTGGAGTTCGATCAGCTCGGCGGTGAGCCCGTTCATCGCACCACGCACAGACGCCACGATGTTGAGCAGGTCCGCATGGTCTGTTCCGCCTTCGAGCGCCGTCTCCAGCGCCACGAGCTGGCCCTTCATCCGCCGGACCCGTGCCAGGAGCTTTGCCTTGTGTTTCGTCGTGTGGCTCATGCGATAGGGGGGTATCCTATTTTGTATCGATCGTCCAGCTGCCTACTTCTTCGCCTTGACACTAATTAGCAAAAACACTAATTAGCTTGGCGACGAATGAGGTGCAGATGAGCATCAACGACGTTTTCGAGGCACTGTCGCATCCCGTGCGGCGGAAGATCCTCGCGCTCCTGCGCAAGGCGCCGATGAGTGCGGGCGAGTTGGCGGAGCATTTCGACATCGCCAAGCCGACGCTGTCGGTTCATTTCGCCAAGCTCAAGGATGCGGACCTCGTCAGCGTTGAGCGGCGCGGCACTTCGCTCATCTACCACCTCAACATGTCCATCCTCGAGGAGGCGCTGTCGGGCTTCCTCGCTTTCAAGGAACCCAAGGAATGATCCGCTTCGTCACCCCGCTGAAGCTGCTGCTGCTTGCAGTTCTCGCTGCCGCCATCGTCGCCGGCTTCGTGAGCATCCCGGCGGGCGCCAGCCTGCCGGTGCACTGGAACGTCGCGGGCGAGCCCGACGGCTTCATGCCGCGCGACTGGGCGCTGATCATGCCGGCGGGCGTCACGCTGCTCGTCTGGGCCGTCTTCCTGGTCGTCGACCGCTTCGCCGACGCCGAACAGCGCGAGCGGGGTGCCTATGTGGCCGATGTCGCGCTGACGGCGCTCACGGCGCTCATGGCCGCCATCACGGTGATGACGGTGCTCATCGGCACGGGGCTTGCGTCCAACATGGTGCAGGTCATCGCCGTCGGCTTCGGCCTGCTGCTGCTCGTCCTCGGCAATGCCATGCCCAAGTCGCGACCCAACATGTTTGCCGGCATCCGCATGCCCTCGACGCTGCACAGCGAAGCCAACTGGGCGGCGACCCACCGGCTGGGCGGCTGGCTCACCATCGTGGGCGGCATCGTCCTCCTGGTCGCCGCCTTCGTCGCGCCGATGCAGGTGCTGGTCTGGTGGGTCATCGGCTGCGTCATCCTCCCAATGCTCATCGCCAGCGCCTACAGCCTCGTGCTCGCCTCCCGCGGCACCTGACGAACGTGGTGTGGCCGCAGCCTCCGGTTGCGGCTACAAGGCGCCCATGACTGCTTTTCGTGCGCCGTGGAATCTCGCCTTGCTTGCTGCCCTCGTGGCGCTGACGGCGTTCGGCTTCTTCACAATCCCCTCCGGCAAGGTCCTGCCCATCCGCTGGGGCTTCGACCTTGGCGTCACCGAATGGGCGGGGCGCGATTTCGCGCTCCTGCAGATGCCGCTGGCGGCGGCGCTGATTTGGGCGGTCTGCTGGCTCTTCCTGGGCTTCGGCAATGCCGCGCGCGTCGTGCGCAACGAGCGTACCGTGGCGGGCGTGCTGCCTGTCGTCACTGCGCTGTTCACCGGCGTGCAACTGGCAATCGTTCTGGCGGGGATGCGCTGACATGTGGTCTGATCGGGTCATTCTGGGGACGGCCGAATTGGGCACCGACGGGCGAGAGAACGCCTTCGATCTGCTCGATGAGTATGTGCGGCTGGGCGGCCGCAGCATCGACTCGGCGGCGGTCTATTCCGACTGGGTGCCGGGTGAGGCCGGCCGGTCCGAAACCGTCATCGGCGAGTGGCTGAAGCGGCGCGGGCGGCGCGACGACCTCGCCATCATCACCAAGGGCGCTCATCCGCCGCTCGGCCATATGGACCAGCCGCGCTGCGACGAAGCCTCGATCCGCCACGATGTGGAGCAGAGCCTCCGCCGGCTGGGCATCGAGCAGATCGACCTGTGGTACCTGCACCGCGACGACCCGGCGCGTCCGGTCGCCGAGATCGTCGGCGTCCTCCAGGCGCTTGAGCGCGAGGGCAAGATCGCGCGTTTCGGCTGCTCGAACTGGACGGTGCCGCGCATCGAGGCCGCCAAGGCGCTGCCCGGCCCGACCTTTGCAAGCACGCAGGTGCTCGGCAATGTGTTCTGCCGCATCATGAACCCCTTGGCCGACAAAACCTGCGTCGTGCTCGATGCGCCCGCCTTCCACCAGGCGGTGACTCATCGCATGAGCCTCTTCCTCTACAGCTCGACGGCCAATGGCTTTTTCGAGCGCCGCGGCAACGGCCTCGCGCCGCATCGGCTCTACGCGAACCCCGCTTGCGAGACCGCCGCTGCGGCACTCGACGGGATCGCCACCGAACTTGGCATTCACCCCGGCAACATGATCGTCGCCTTCATGCTGCAGCTCGCTCCGCAGGTCCGTACCATCGTCGGGTCACGCACCGCCGAACAGCTGCGCCCGGTGTGGAAGGGCGGCGACACGGTCCTTCCGGCCGAGGCGGTGCACCGTATCGCCGGCATCACCGGAATGGCTGACTTCTTAGCAGCCTAATAAACGCCATTCTCACGGTGCCGCCGCAATTGTGACAACGTTTCTCCGGCGGACGTTTCCCGGCAATCCTGTGACTTCGATCCATCGTTGCTTGGCGATATGGTCCGGCAACTGGGCTCCCCGTGCTTCGTTGTGAACACGCGCCCATCTCAGCGAGTGGGAAATCAATGGCAACTACAGCAACGGCGGGACGGCCGGCCAAGTCACGTCCATTCTACGCATCGTTCGGATTCCAGGTCCTGGCCGCCATGGTCGTCGGCCTCGCGCTTGGCTACGTGGCGCGCCAGATGGGTCCCGATGCCGCGGGCAACGCCAACTGGTTGACCCAGACCCTCCAGCAGATCGGCTCGATCTTCGTCGCGCTGCTGCGCACGCTCGTGCCGCCGCTGATCTTCACGGCGATCGTTGCCTCCATCGCCAACCTCAGGCAGCTCCAGAACGCCGCCAAGCTGGTCTGGCAGACGCTGCTGTGGTTCGCCATCACGGCGCTCATCGCGGTGGTGATCGGTATCGCCCTCGGCCTCATCATTCAGCCGGGCGTCCACACCGGCGTTACCGAGGAGCTGGCAAAGGCGCCGAGCTCGACCGGCGGCTGGCTCGACTTCCTCAAGGGGCTCGTCCCCGGCAACATCTTCGGCCTCACCGCCTCGACCCGCGTGGCGGACAGCGGCGCGACCACCAGCCTCAACTTCAACGTGCTGCAGCTTCTGGTGATCTCGATTGCCATCGGTGTCGCGGCACTGCAGGTGGGTGCCAAGGCCGAGCCGTTCTTTGTCTTCACGCGCTCGCTGCTCGCCATCATCCACAAGGTCCTGTGGTGGGTGATCCGGCTGACGCCGCTCGGCACCGTCGGCCTCCTCGGCAATGCGGTTGCCCAGTATGGCTGGGACGCGCTGGCGCAGCTCGGCTGGTTCGCGGCGGCCATCTATATCGGCCTCGCGCTCGTGATCTTCGTCGTCTACCCGGCGCTCCTTGCCGGCAACGGCCTCAACGTTGCGACCTTCTTCAAGAAGGTCTGGCCGGCGACGCAGCTCGCCTTCGTCTCGCGTTCCTCGATCGGCACGCTGCCGGTCACCGAGCGGGTCACCGAAAAGAGCCTGGGCGTGCCGCGCGAGTATGCGTCGTTCGCCGTGCCGCTTGGCGCCACCACCAAGATGGATGGTTGCGCCGCGATCTATCCGGCCATCGCGGCGATCTTCGTTGCCCAGTTCTACGGCATCCAGCTGGGCGTCACCGAATACCTGCTGATCGTCTTCGTCTCGGTCATCGGCTCGGCGGCGACGGCCGGCCTCACCGGCGCGACAGTGATGCTCACGCTGACGCTCTCGACGCTCGGCCTGCCGCTCGAAGGCGTCGGCCTGCTGCTCGCGATCGACCCGATCCTCGACATGGGCCGCACCGCCGTGAACGTCACCGGCCAGGCGCTGGTGCCGACGCTGGTGGCCAAGCAGCAGGGCATCCTCGATCTCGACCGCTACAATGCGGGCGAGGACATCGATGCGCTCGACGCCGAGCCGGACGCCGTCGTTCAACCGATACCGGCCCAATAGACTGCAGATCTTTGCTGTCGTTTGGCAGGATCTCGAGGGCGGGTCTGGACAACAGGCCCGCCCTCGCTCTATCTGGAAGGCATGGTTTCGCGCGCTTTGATCGCCGCAGTTCTGGGAGTCGTTGCCGCCCGCGCAGCGACCGCCCCCGCTCGCTAGCTCTCTCCACGGGTCGCGCAAGCGGCGGAGAGAGCGGACCTTAACCGAGCCCAAACCATAATTCGGCGACAATCCCTCCTTGCTATGCAAGGCGGATTCGCCCAGCCTCTCCGAGGAATTCCGATGAACGACGACTTCCATCGCATCCGGCGCCTGCCGCCCTACGTCTTCGCGCATATCGACCCGATCAAGGCGCGGCTGCGCGCCAGCGGCACGGACATCATCGATCTGGGCATGGGCAACCCCGACATGCCCACCCCCGAGCACATCGTCGAAAAGCTCAAGGAGACCGTGAAGGATCCGCGGACGCACCGCTATTCCTCGTCCAAGGGCATCCCCGGCCTCCGCAAGGCACAGGCGAGCTATTACGGCCGCCGCTTCGGCGTGAAGCTGAACCCCGACACGCAGGTCGTGACGACGCTGGGCTCCAAGGAGGGCTTCGCCAACATGGCCGCGGCCATCACCGCACCGGGCGACGTCGTGCTGGTTCCCAACCCGACCTATCCGATCCACAGCTTCGGCTTCATCATGTCGGGTGGCGTGGTCCGCTCGATGCCGGCCGAGCCGAACGAGGACTTCCTGCGCTCGCTCGATCGCGCCGTCCGCCACTCGATCCCCAAGCCGATCGCGCTGGTGCTGAACTACCCCGCCAACCCCACGGCCTACACGGCGACGCTCGACTTCTACAAGGAGGTCGTCGCCTACTGTAAGGCCCACAACATCTTCATCCTCAGCGACCTCGCCTATGCCGAGATCTACTTCGATGGCGAAGTGCCGCCGTCGATCCTCGAGGTGCCGGGCGCCATCGACATCTCCGTCGAATTCACCTCGATGTCCAAGACCTATTCGATGCCGGGCTGGCGCGTCGGCTTCGCCGTCGGCAATGAGCGGCTGATCGCGGCGCTCGCCCGCGTGAAGTCCTACCTCGACTACGGCGCGTTCACGCCGATCCAGGTGGCAGCGGCCTCCGCGCTCAACGGCACCGACAGTATCATCGAGGAGGTCCGGCAGATCTATCAGGACCGCCGCGACGTGATGGTCGAGAGCTTCGCCCGCGCCGGCTGGAAGATCCCGTCGCCCAGGGCGACGATGTTCGTCTGGACGCCGATCCCCGACCAGTATGCGCATCTGGGGTCGCTGGAATTCGCCAAGCTGCTGATCCAGGAAACCGGCGTCGCCGTGGCCCCTGGCGTCGGCTTCGGCGAGTATGGCGACCAGTATGTCCGCCTGGCGCTCGTCGAGAACGACCAGCGCATCCGGCAGGCCGCCAGGAACATCAAGAAGTTCCTGAGCGGCAATCTGCAGGGGCAGGGCAACGTCGTGCCGCTGGCAGCGGCAGGGAACTAGCCGTTTCCTATTGACGGATAGGAAATCTCCTAGCATGACGCGGACCGAACAGGAGCCGCGTCATGTCCGACCTTCAATCCTTCCGCGAAGCCGTTGAGGCCTTTATCTCGGCACGGGGTTGGACCGCGACCCGCTTCGGGCGTCAGATGGCCGGCGATCCGCTGTTCGTCTTCGACCTGCGTGAGGGGCGGGAGCCCCGCTCGGACACCCGATCCCGCATTCTCAAGGCCATGCAGGACCAGGCTGAAGCGCCGGCGGCAGCACCGCTGCGGATCGGCGTCGCCGGGCTCGGCAATGTCGGCGCAACGCTCGTGCGCATACTGCAGAAGGACGGCGCCGAGCTGACCCGCAAGATCGGCCGTGCGGTGGTCGTCACCGCCGTCAGCGCCCGGTCCCGCTCGCGCGATCGCGGCATCGATGCCACGTCGGTTGAGTGGTTCGACGATCCCGTGGCCCTCGCCAAATCCGAGAATATCGACCTGTTCGTCGAACTGATGGGCGGCGAGGACGGCCCGGCGCTGGCCTCGGTGCGCGCCGCCCTCGAAATCGGCCGTCCGGTGGTCACCGCCAACAAGGCGCTGCTCGCCCGGCACGGCGTCGCGCTTGCCCGGCTGGCCGAGGAGAACAACGCCCAGCTCGGCTTCGAAGCAGCCGTCGCCGGAGGCATTCCCGTCATCAAGACGCTGCGCGAGGGGCTCGGTTCGGCCCGCATCGCCCGCGTCTACGGCATCATGAACGGCACCTGCAATTACATCCTCACCCGCATGGGCAATGAGGGGATCGGCTTTGCGGAGTGCCTCGCCGACGCGCAGAAGCTGGGCTACGCCGAGGCCGACCCGACCTTCGACGTGGGCGGCTTCGACACCGCCCACAAGCTCGCCATCCTCGCCTCGCTCTGCTTCGGCTGCGAGATCGCGCCCGACGAGATTTTCGTCGAAGGCATCACCAAGATCAGCCAGGCGGACATCAAGGTGGCCGGCGACCTGGGCTACAAGATCAAGCTGCTCGGCATCGCGCAGCGCTCGGCCGATGGCATCGAGCAGCGCGTGCATCCCACGCTGGTGCCCAAGACCTCCGCCATTGCCGGGGTCGATGGCGTGCTCAATGCTGTGGCGCTCGAGACCGACCACGTGCACGAGCTGCTGCTGGCCGGCCCCGGTGCGGGCGGCCCGCCGACGGCATCTTCGGTCCTCTCGGATATCCTCGACATCGCGCGCGGCACCCGCGTGCCGCCGCTCGGCGTGCCCAGCCAGGAGCTGACGCCCTACAAGCAGGCGCCGATGAGGGCGCATGAGGGCGGCTACTACATCCGACTAAATGCCAAGGACGTGCCGGGCGCTTTTGCTGCTATTGCCTCACGCATGGGCGCAGCCGGCATTTCACTCGAAAGCGTCATCCAGCGGCCGGATCTGCGTGTGACCGACGCGGCCTCCGATGTGAGCATCCGCACCATCGTCCTGCTCACCCACTCGACCATGGAGCAGTCCGTGCGCGAAGCGCTGGCGCTCATCGCCGCCGACGGATTCATCGTCGGTGAACCGCAGCTCATTCGCATCGAAGGCCTCTGAGATGAAGCTCGCCGATCCCAATACAGCGTCGCCCGCCTTGCACCGCAATCTGACGCTGGAGCTGGTGCGCGTCACCGAGCGCGCGGCGATCGCGGCGGCGGACTGGCGCGGCAAGGGCGACGAGAAGGCTGCCGACCATGCCGCCGTCGAGGCCATGCGCACGGAACTGGGCAATGTCGCCATCGACGGCCGCATCGTGATCGGCGAGGGCGAGCGCGACGAGGCGCCGATGCTGTTCATCGGCGAGACCGTGGGCAACGGCAACGGACCGGCCGTCGACATCGCCGTCGACCCGCTCGAGGGCACGACACTGTGCGCCAAGAACCAGCCGGATTCGATCTGCGTGCTGGCGATGGCCGAGCGCGGCGGGCTGCTCAACGCGCCCGACGTCTATATGCAGAAGATCGCCATCGGCGCCGGCTATCCCGAGGGCACCGTCGACCTCGACATGAGCCCGCGCGAGAACATCGCCTCCCTGGCCAAGGCCAAGGGCGTGCCCGTCAACGAGATCACGGCGGTCATGCTCGACCGCCCCCGCCATTCGGCACTGCTCGAGGAGTTGCGCTCCACCGGCTGCGCCATCAAACTGCTTAGCGACGGCGACATCGCGGGCATCATCCACGCGGTCAACACCGACGAAACGGGCATCGACATCTACCTCGGCTCGGGCGGCGCACCCGAGGGCGTGCTCGCTGCGGCGGCCCTTCGCTGCATCGGCGGGCAGATGCAGGGCCGGCTGATGCTCGACAACGACGACAAGCGCGAGCGTGCGCGCCGCATGGGTATCACCGAGCCCAACCGCAAATACAGGACGGAGGACCTCGCCTCGGGCGACGTCCTGTTCGCCGCGACGGGCGTCACCGATGGCTTCCTGCTCGACGGCGTCCGGTTCAGGAAGAGCAATGTCCGCACCAGCACCGTGGTGATGCGCTCATGGAGCCGCACTGTACGGTGGATTGCGGCGGAGCATCACCGCTGAGCGAAACGGGCGGCCGCTGGCCGCCCGTCGCATTTACGTCTCCTGGATCGCGCTCACCAGCCATGGGCCGGTGCCACGGCGGACGAAAGTCCAGAGTTCCGTGACGTCGGTGATCCGGTCGTCGCCACTCACGATCTGGCCGGTCGTGCGATCGCGGGTGATGTCGCGGCTTTCGTAGCGCAGCGACACGGTCGCATACTGATCCTGGCCCTCGCGCCACGCCTCGGCGATATCGCCCGAAAGCAGCCTGACGTCGAACACCTCGTTGCGTATGCCCTGGCTCGCATTGGTGCCGAGCTCCTGGGCGAGGTAGCCCATCATCTCGGGCGTGGTCAGCTTGCGCAGCGTCTCGTAGTCCTCGCGGGCATAGGCGCCCTGCAGCTCGGTCAGGCGCTGCTCGAAGGCGTCGAGGTCGCGATTGCCAAGGCCGATCTCATCGCGCTTGCCGGCGCGCTGCGACGCCGCCGAGGCGTCGCTGCGTGGACGCGCCGACGCCGAACCGCCGCCCGGCCGCCAGTCCTGCCGCGCCGCATAGGGCGAGGCATTGCCGGCGCCGGCCATCGCCGGCTGCCGGCGGCGGCCGAACAGCCAGCTCAGCAACAGGCCGATGATGACGACCTGGACCAGCAGGGCGACGAAGCCGCCGAAGCCACCGAAGCCGGCGCCGAACAGCAGGCCGAAGAGGCCGCTGAACAGCAGGCCGCCGATGATCCAGCCGCCAATGCCGCCGCCGAACCAGCCGGCACGCTGCGCCGCAGTCGTCTGCGCGATGCCGCCGCGGTTGGTGCTGGCGGGCGCCGCCGTGGTGCGCTGCACCGGCGCCGTGATGCCGGGTGAGGTCGGGGTCGCGGGCACCGTCTGGTAGGTGCGCGTACCCCGGCTGCCAAAACTGCCGCCGCGACGGGCCTCGGCGGTATCCACCGCGACCACGCTGAACATCGTCAGCAGCACGACGAACAGGGCAGACAGTCGAAAGCCTCGTGAGGCGAACATTGCAGTCCCCATTGTGAACGTTGCGCACTATATGGGTACGTCCCGCCGCTGTTTTAGACCTCCCGAGCCCGCTCAGTCCGATTTCATGGCCGAACCCTTCCTCAACGTCACGAGTTCCGCCTCCGGCCGCGCCTGGGTCGACCGGCTCGACGACATGCAGAGCCGCACGGCCCAGGCGATCGCCCAGCGCACGGGAATCAGCGAAATCCTGGCGCGTATCATCGCGGCGCGTGGCGTCGGCATCGACGCCGCCGAGGAATACCTCAATCCGACCATCCGCGGGCTTATGCCTGACCCCTCGAGCCTGGCGGACATGGACAGGCTGGCGGCGCGGCTGGTGGCTGCCATCACCAACAATGAGCGGGTCGCGCTGTTCGGCGACTATGACGTCGACGGCGCTTCGTCCTGCGCACTGATGACGCGCTATCTCCGCCACTTCGGGCTCGAGCCCGAAGTCTACATTCCCGACCGCATTTTCGAGGGCTATGGCCCCAACGTCGCCGCCATCGACAAGCTGATCGACAATGGCGCGACGCTGCTGGTGACGCTCGACTGCGGCACCGTCAGCGACGGGCCGATCGCGCATGCCAAATCGCGCGGGATCGACGTGCTGGTGATCGACCATCACCTCAGCGACCACGATCTGCCGATCGCCGACGCCATCGTCAATCCGAACCGGGCCGACGACATTTCGGGACTGGGCTATCTCTGCGCCGCCGGCGTCACCTTCATGGTACTGGTCGCGGTCAATCGCCAGTTGCGCCTGCGTGGCGACACCGGCCAGCCGGACCTGATGCAGTTCCTCGACATCGTGGCGCTGGCCACCGTGTGCGACGTCGTTCCACTCACGGGCCTCAACCGCGCCTTCGTGGTGCGCGGCCTCGAAGTCGCCCGACGCGCCGCCAACCGCGGCATCGGGGCGCTGGCACTCGCCGCGCGCGTCACCGGGCCGCTCAGCCCCTATCATTTGGGCTTCCTCATCGGCCCACGCATCAATGCCGGCGGCCGCATCGGCGATGCCTCGATGGGAACGCGGCTGCTCGCGCTCGACGACGAGCACGAGGCGCTGGTGATCGCCGCCCGGCTGAACGAACTCAACAGCGAGCGGCAGAAGATCGAACTCGATGCGCTCGACGAGGCGACGCGTGCCGCCGAGGCCGAGATCGGAGGCGGGGAGGGGCCGCCAGTTCTCGTGCTGGCTTCGGCCAACTGGCATCCGGGGATCATCGGTATCGTCGCCGGCCGCATCCGCGAGCGGTTCGAGCGCCCCGCCTTCATCTTCGCGCTGCAGCCCGATGGCACCGGCGTAGGATCGGGGCGCTCGATGCCGGGCGTCGATCTCGGCCATGCCGTGATCGCGGCCGTCGAGGCCGGACTCATCGCGCGCGGCGGCGGTCACGCGATGGCCGCGGGCGCCACGCTCAAGGCCGGACAGTTCAACGCGTTTCGTGCGCATCTGAGCGAGACCCTGTCGCGTGCGGTGGGCACGGCCCGTTCGATGACGGCGCTCAAGATCGATGCGGCACTGAGCGCCCGCGGCGCCAGCGTGGAGTTCGTCGAGGACATCGAGCGGGCAGGGCCCTATGGCGCGGGCAATCCGCAGCCGGTGTTCGCCTTTCCCGCGCATCGCGCCAAGTTCGCCGAGGTGGTGGGCGCTTCCGCTCACGTGCGCTTCCAGTTGACCTCCGACGACGGCGCGCGACTCAAGGCGATCGCCTTCCGCGCTGCCGCAACCCCGATCGGCGACGCGCTGCTGACCGCCGGAAACGACCGGAAACTCCATATTGCGGGTACCCTGGGCATCGACCACTACCAGGGCCGGGCGGAGGTGCAATTGCGTGTCACGGATGTCGCAGAGGCGTCCGGATAAGCCCGTTCGGGCTTGCATATCGCCTTGTCGCCGCTAAATTATCGTCCAATTGCGATGGACCGGCCCGCCGGCCGTCGAGAACAACAAAAGTGGCCGACCAGCGGGGGCGCAGGGCGGCGCAACCCTGGATAGACGTGATGGACAAGTCTGCGATCGAACCGAGATTGCCGGACCCGACGCCTTGGACGCATGTGACGTCGGCGGTAGCTGCGTGGTTCGTCAAGCGGCTGATCGGCCGCCCCAAGGTGGGCGCCGTGACGATCACCTTCCCCAATGGACGCACGGTGACCTATGGCAAGCCGGGCACCGGCTTCCACCCCAGCCTCGTGGTGCGCAATTTCTCGATGGTGCCCGAGACGCTCAAGCGCGGCACGATCGGCTTTGCGCATGCCTATATGCGCGGCGACGTCGAGGTCGAGGACCTGACGACGCTGTTCCGCTACTTCCTGCAGAACCGTACGGAGTTTCAGCCCAAGGGGGCCGGCTGGTTCGGTCGCGCCACGGCGGACATCGCCTATCATCTGAGCCGCGCCAACACGATCGACGGCAGCAAGGAGAACATCTCCGAGCACTATGACCTCGGCAACGACTTCTACGCCGAGTGGCTCGATCCGACGATGACCTACTCGTCGGCGCTGTTCACGGACCTCGACAGGCAGCCGCTCGATGAGGCGCAGCGCGCCAAGTATCGCCGCGTCGCCGACATGGCCGGCGTCAAGCAGGGCGACAGCGTACTCGAGATCGGCTGCGGCTGGGGCGGCTTTGCCGAGACGGTGGCCAAGGAGTACGGCGCGACGCTTCACGGCATCACGCTGAGCAGGGAGCAACTGGCGTTTGCGCGGGCGCGCATCGCGCGGCAGGGGCTCGACAATCTCGCCACCTTCCATTTCGAGGACTACCGCCACACCACGGGTGAGTACGACCATATCGGCTCGATCGAGATGATCGAGGCGGTGGGCGAGGAGAACTGGCCGAGCTACTTCAAGACGCTCGCCGACCGGCTGAAGGCCGGCGGGACGGCCGCCATCCAGGCCATCACCATCTCCGAGTTCGACTTCGAGGGCTACCGCTCCCAGCCCGATTTCATCCAGCGCTACATCTTCCCCGGCGGCATGCTGCTGACGCGCAGGGCGATGGAAGAGCAGGCCAAGCGCGTCGGCCTCGTGCTCGAGCAGGTGGACACGTTCCGCCATTCCTATGCCGAGACGCTCCGCCGCTGGCGCGAGCGGTTCCTCGAACGCTGGCAAGTCATCAAGCAGATGGGCTTTGACGAGCAGTTCCGCCGCAAGTGGGTCTATTATCTGAGCTACTGCGAGGCCGGGTTCGACGAAGGGTCGATCGACGTCGGCATCTACCAGTATAGAAAGCCGCTCTAGGCGGCGACTGTCGCCCAAGGGCCCTGGCACGAGCCGGTGATGGCTGTGCTAGCTCCCGGCGCGGTCATGCCGTGGGCAGCCCGATGCCGCCCAGTACCGTGGTTTCGACGCGATTGTCGAAGCCGGCGATGAGCGGCCGGCCCCGGGCGATGGCGGCCTGCACGGCGGCGAGCTGCAGCGAGGCGCGGTGGGCGGCCTGGTCGGTCCACACTTCGGTGATCCACAGGGCGTCGGTGTTTTCGGGATCCTCGGCGACCACATAACTGAGGCAGCCAGGCATGCCGCCCGCGCCGGGCGCGAGGATCGCCGCGAGTTCGTCGCGCCTGCCGGGATGCGCGACGATGCGCCCGATCAGCCCGTACATCAGAGCGCCTTCACCTTGACCGTCTCGGCCTTCTCCCAGGCGATCGGGTTGGTGAGCGGCAGGCCGAACTGCGGCTCGGAAATCTCGAACACATCGCCCGGCTCGGTCCGCACGCCGTCGGCAAAGCTGAGCGTGGCGGTGCCGAACATGTGGATGTGAATATCGCCCGGCTGCCGGAACAGGCGGTACTTGAAGTGGTGGTATTCGAGGTTGGCGATGGTGTGGGACATGTTGTCCTCGCCCGACAGGAACGGCCTCTCCCACACGACCTTGCCGCCGCGCAGAATGCGCGAGGTGCCGCGGACATCGCCCGGCAGGGCGCCCAGTCTCAGCTCCGGACCGAACGAGCACCAGCGCAGCTTGGAGTGCGCGAGGAACAGGTAGTTGACCCGCTCGGTGACGTGGTCGGAGAACTCGTTGCCCAGCGCGAAGCCGAGCCGGAACGGCGTGCCGTCCTTGCCGATGACATAGATGCCCGCCATCTCGGGCTCCTCGCCGGCGTCCTCGGCGAAGGCGGGGGAGGGGATCGGCGCGCCGGGCGCGGCGACGATGTGGCCGTTGCCCTTGTAGAACCATTCGGGCTGGACGCCGATCTCGCCCTTGGCGGGCTTGCCGCCTTCAAGGCCCATGCGGAACATCTTCATCGAATCCGTCAGCGGCGCCTGTGCGGCCTGCTGGTCGGACTTGTGCATGGCGTCGCGCGCCGAGGCGGAGCCCAGATGCGTGAGACCCGTGCCGGTGACATGCAGGTGCGACGGATCGGGATGATCGATGGGCGGCAGCATGCGGCCCTCGGCGAGGATGGCGGCGGGATCGATCGCCTTGCCCAGCCCCCTGTCGGCCACCAGCGACTTGAGCTTGACCCCGTCGGCCGCCGCCTTGAGCGCCAGCGCATAGACGCTGGTTGCGCCCTTGACGACGTGCGCCTTGCCGCCGGCGATGGCGCCCACCGCCCGCTTGCCGTCGCTCTTGATGAACTGGATCAGGTTCATGTCGGTCTTCTCCCGGATGTCGCCTTCTTGCCAAAGGGGGGGCTGAACGCAAGCCCTTGCGGCCGACTATTCGTCCGCCGCGCCTTGGTCATTAGTCGGGGGAACAAAGAGCCCGGCGGTGCGGTGCCGCCGGGCTCGACCGAGGTCCGTGACGACCTCAATGGGATCGACGCCTCCCGGCGTCTGCTGGGCCATTCGGCCTCAGTCGTCGCTGTCCGCCGCCTCGTCGCCCTCGGGGCCGGCGAGCAGCGCTTCGCCGAGCAGGCCCGAGCTCTCGCGCACCGAGGCCTCGATGGCATCGGCGATCTGCGGATTGTCCTTGAGGAACTGGCGGGAATTCTCGCGCCCCTGGCCGAGGCGCTGGCTGTCATAGGAGAACCAGGCGCCCGACTTCTCGACCACGCCCGACTTGACGCCCAGATCGAGCAGTTCGCCGGTCTTGGAGATGCCCTCGCCATACATGATGTCGAACTCGACCTGGCGGAACGGCGGCGCCAGCTTGTTCTTGACCACCTTGACGCGGGTCTGGTTGCCGATGACCTCCTCGCGCTCCTTGATCGCGCCGATGCGGCGGATGTCGAGACGGACCGAGGAGTAGAATTTGAGGGCGTTGCCGCCCGTGGTGGTTTCGGGCGAACCGTACATCACGCCGATCTTCATGCGGATCTGGTTGATGAAGATCACCATCGCCTTGGACTTGCTGATCGAGCCGGTGAGCTTGCGCATGGCCTGGCTCATCAGGCGGGCCTGCAGGCCCGGAAGGGCATCGCCCATCTCGCCCTCGAGCTCGGCCTTGGGGGTGAGCGCGGCGACCGAGTCGACAACCAGCACGTCGATGGCGCCCGAGCGCACCAGCGTGTCGGCGATCTCGAGGGCCTGCTCGCCCGAATCCGGCTGGGAAATCAGCAGCTCGTCGATCTTCACGCCCAGCTTCTTGGCGTAGACCGGGTCGAGCGCATGCTCGGCGTCGACGAAGGCGGCGATGCCGCCATTCTTCTGCGCCTGTGCCACCACATGGAGCGCCAGCGTGGTCTTTCCCGAGCTTTCCGGCCCGAACACTTCGATGATGCGGCCGCGCGGCAGCCCGCCAATGCCCAATGCGATGTCGAGCCCCAGCGAGCCGGTGGAAATTGCCTCGACCTGGGTGATCGCACCCTGGTCGAACTTCATCACCGTGCCCTTGCCGAAATTGCGCTCGATCTGGCTCAGCGCGGCGGCCAGAGCCTTATCCTTGTCCATGGAACCCTCGATAACCCGAAGCGGTGCGGCTGCTGCAGCCATTCTCGAATCTCCTTATTCCATGCGCCGGGACGGCGGGAAAGCGTGCGGTGTATGTACGCACTTTGTTCTCATTTCGTTTCCAATTCGTCAAGAGCAAATGAGGGCGCGAAATACGATCGAGCGCGCCCGCCGGGCGGCCATGCGGCTCCCGGGTTTGGGGGATGCTCCTTGCCCGTCCGGCAAGGGAGCGGCGAGGCGGGACCATGGGTCCAGCCGGTTAGTCCGGCGAAGTAAGGGACCCTGGGTCCCGCCTCGCGATCCGGGCGCGCGGACGGTCAGAGGGGAGAGGTGGCTGCCTTGAGTGCTGGCGCGGCGCCGCTCTGGAGGGGATGGGGCGACGATCCGCCCATCCGCTCCGCGATGGACACCGATCATGGTGCCCATCTGCGCCGGACCCCGGGCCAGGGAATGCCCGCACGATCCGCTCTGTCCCGCCGGATGCGAGGCGACCCTCGCACCACCCGGCCCTGCGCCCCCGCCCGTTCGTCTCGAGTCGCTCGATGAGGACGCAGTGAGGAGGAGTATACGCCCGGTGCCGGGGACCGTGCGTAAGTTGCGCCAAAATCGGGGTGTGAGGCCTGAGATTGCTGGTGACTCCGCGAGTCAAACTGATGGCGTTTCGCACAGGGTGCGACGCATCCTCCGGCTGGGTGGCCGGGTCTGCGCCCGGGCCATGACGGACGAGGGGGCGGTAGGTGGTGAGGGTTTGGTCCCCGCTTACGCGGGATGAAAGCGGTGGGTGGGGGTGGGACCATGCCGTGACCTGGCCGCCGCGCTGGACATGGCGACAACCCCCGCGATAGAAGGCTTTTCCGATGACAACCGGCGGCTTTGGCCGCCCTTTTCTTGTGAACGAGCCTTCGCCATGCAGAGCGTGAACGACATCCGGTCTTCCTTCCTGGGCTTCTTCGAGAAGAACGGGCATGAAGCCGTGGCCTCATCGCCGCTGGTGCCGCGCAACGACCCCACGCTGATGTTCACCAATGCCGGCATGGTGCAGTTCAAGAACGTCTTCACCGGCCTCGAAAAACGCCCCTACAACCGGGCGACGACGGCGCAGAAATGCGTGCGCGCGGGCGGCAAGCACAACGATCTCGACAATGTCGGCTTCACCGCGCGGCATCACACCTTCTTCGAGATGCTCGGCAATTTCTCGTTCGGCGACTATTTCAAGGACGAAGCGATCACGCTGGCCTGGGACCTGCTCACCAAGGAGTGGGGCCTGCCCAAGGACAAGCTGACCGCGACGATCTACGAAGACGACGACGAGGCGATGGAGCTGTGGAAGAAGATCGCGGGCCTGCCCGAGGATCGCATCGTCCGGCTCGGCGCCAAGTCCAACTTCTGGCAGATGGGCGATACGGGCCCCTGCGGTCCGTGCTCGGAAATCTTCTACGATCATGGCGACAAGTACTGGGGCGGCCCGCCGGGCACGCCCGAGGAAGATGGCGACCGCTTCGTCGAAATCTGGAACCTCGTATTCATGCAGTTCGAGCAGCTGCCCGATGGCAGCCGCGTCAAGCTGCCCAAGCCGTCGGTGGACACTGGCTCGGGTCTCGAGCGCGTCGCCGCGGTGATGCAGGGGACCAACAACAATTACGAGATCGACCTGTTCCGGGCGCTGATCGATTCCGCCGCGCAGGTCACCGGCGTGAGCCTCAAGGGGCTCGATGAGGGCAGGCTCGCCTCGCTGCGCGTCGTCGCCGACCACCTGCGCTCGATGTCGTTCCTCATCGCCGAGGGCGTGCTGCCGTCCAACGAAGGCCGAGGCTATGTGCTGCGCCGCATCATGCGCCGCGCCATGCGCCACGCGACGCTGCTCGGCTCGAACGAGCCGGCGATTCACCGCATCGTGCCCACGCTGGTGCGCGAGATGGGCCAGGCCTATCCGGAGCTGGTGCGCGGCGAGCAGATGATCGAGGAGACCGTGCGGCTCGAAGAGCAGCGGTTCTTGAAGACGCTCGGCCGTGGCCTCGCGATCCTCGAGGACGCGACCAAGGAGCTGGGCAAGGGCGACATGCTCGACGGCGTCACCGCGTTCAAGCTCTATGACACCTACGGCTTCCCGCTCGACCTGACGCAAGACGCGCTGCGCCTGCGCGACATCCATGTCGATCTCTCGGGCTTTGAGGACGCGATGGCCCGCCAGCGCGCCGAAGCGCGCAAGAGCTGGGCCGGCTCGGGCGAGGCGGGCGAGGACAAGGTGTGGTTCGCGGTGGCCGACAAGGTCGGGCCGACCGAGTTCCTGGGCTATGAGACCGAGACCGCCGAAGGCGTCGTCACGGCGCTGATCAGGGGCGGCCAGATGGTCGAGGCGCTCAACGAGGGCGAGGAGGGCTTCGTCGTCCTCAACCAGACTCCGTTCTACGGCGAAAGCGGCGGCCAGGTGGGCGACACCGGCACGCTGACCGGCGAAGGCGCCGGCGCCGAGGTGCTCGACACGGTCAAGACCAACGGCGTCTTCGGCCACAAGGTCAAGGTCACCGCCGGCGCGCTGAAAGTCGGCACGCCGCTGGCGCTCATCGTCAATCACGACCGCCGCTCGGCGATCCGGGCCAACCACTCGGCGACGCACCTGCTGCACGAAGCGCTGCGGCTGGTGCTGGGCGATCACGTGGCGCAGCGCGGCTCGCTGGTGTCGGCCGACCGGCTGCGCTTCGACTTCGTCCACACCAAGCCCATCACGGTGCAGGAGCTGGCGCAGGTCGAGGACATCGCCAACGACATCGTGCTGCAGAACTCCAAGGTCGAGACGCGCCTGATGGGCGTCGAGGAGGCCAAGGAGTCCGGGGCGCGGGCGCTGTTCGGCGAGAAGTATGGCGACGAGGTGCGCGTGGTCTCGATGGGCGATCCCACCGGCAACGCCGTGGGCTGGTCGGTGGAACTGTGCGGCGGCACGCATGTGAACCGCACCGGCGACATCGGCCTCATCACCGTGCTCAGCGATTCCGGCGTGGCCGCGGGCGTGCGCCGCATCGAGGCGTTGACCGCCAGGGGCGCGCGGCACCATGCGCGCACCAACACCAACCTCGTGGCGAGCGCCGCCGATGTGCTGCGCACGACGCCGGCCGAAATCCTCAACCGCATCGAGGCGCTGCAGGACAACCTCAAGAAGTCCGAGCGGGCGCTGAGCGAGGCGCAGAAGAAGCTGGCGCTGGGCGGTGGCGGCGCGGGCGCAGCAGCGCCGGCGGCCGAGACCGTCAACGGCACCGCCTTTGTCGGCCGCGCCATCGAGGGCGTGGCGGTCAAGGATCTGCGCGGCCTCGTCGACGTCGAAAAGAAGAAGCTCGGCTCGGGCGTGGTGGCGCTGGTGCTCAAGGGCGAGGACGGCAAGGGCACGATCGCCATCGGCGTCACCGACGATCTCGTCGGCAGGCACTCGGCGGCCGAGCTGATCAAGCACGCGACGGTGGCGCTGGGCGGGCAGGGCGGCGGTGGCCGTCCCGACATGGCGCAGGGCGGCGGGCCGGATGGCAGCAAGGCCGAGGCCGCGATCGCGGCGGTGCGTTCAGCGCTCTGAGGAGGCGGTCGCCTCGGAGGCCCCGGCAATGGGGTCCTCGAGCGGCGTGTCGGGCGCCTGCATGGCGGCGGCGCGCTCGGCCTCGCGCAGTGTCGACGGTCCGGCGCCGGCCGGTGCGTTGCGCGAGAAGATACGCAGCCGCGCATCGCCGCTCAGCACATTGAGGATGCCGGCGATCACGATGACGAACAGCCCCACAATGCCCACGGCGTCGGGGTATTCGTAGTAGAACACCGCGCCGAACAGGATCGCCCAGAAGATCTGCGAATATTGCAGCGGCGCGATCCGGCTCGCCTGCACGGCGCGCGTCGCGGCGATGAACAGCATGTTGCCGGTGCCGCCCAGGGCGCCGATCAGCATCAGCCAGGCGAGCTCGGTCCAGGTCGGCACCCGGACGGCGCCGGTGACAAGCATGAGCGTGCCGTTGACGACGACGATATAGAGCGTGGCCATGCCGATGAGGCTGACGCGGGTCTCCTCCTTGGCGACGCGGCGCAACACTGTGGTGGTGATGGCGCCGAAGAAGGCGGAGCCCAGCGCCGCCAGGTGCCCCAGGCTCAGGTCGCGGAAGCCGGGCCGCACCACGATCAGCACGCCGATGAAGCTCGCCGCGAGGATCAGCCAGCGCGGCAGGCTGACAGTTTCCTTGAGCACCGTCACCGAGATCAGCACGATGAAGATCGGCGCCAGGAAGGCGATCGAATAGGCCTCGGCCAGCGGGATGGTGACGAAGGCGAAGATAATGCACAGGTTCCCCAGCACGCCGCTGACGCCGCGCAGATGCACCAGCAGCGGGTTCTTGAGTTTCCAGAAATACAGCCAGTTCTCGCCCTTGGGCGTGGTCAGGAAGACCGGAACGAGCGAGAAAAGCGTCGTGAAGAACGCCAGCTCATAGACGGACAGGCCGTGACCCAATCCCTTGATGATGGCGTCGCAGCACGAATAGAGCGCGTAGGCGGCAAAGGCATAAAGGACGCCGGGCGGCATCTGGACGATCCGGAGGTAAGCGGTCGCGGGGAATGATCGACGTATACGGTACGAGCCGGAGTCGCGTCGATAGCTGACATGTCAGTTTCCGGCCTGCAGAATGGGAGCAATTGTCGCAATCTCGTTGGTCCACACCAGCCCGGGGAAGCCGTCGGGCACGAGGGCGGCCTCCTGCGGCGTGTCGACGCCCGAGGTGCCGGCGTCGCCGGGCGAGAACGGCCCGATCAGGATGACCTCGGAGCCGGCTTCCCGCATGCGCTGGATGAAGCGGTTGGGCCAGCCCCACAGCGCCCAGGCATAGTTGATGGGCACCATGACCATGGTGTTGTGGCAGGCCGAGGGGACGATGCCGGTCCAGCCATAGCCCTCATATTGCAGCAGGCACGACATCAGCCCCTTGCGCGACCAGGCCTTGAGATCGGGCAGGAGCTGCTTGGCGCGCATCGTCGGCGCGTCCCCGCCATAGACGCCCCAGATGGCGGTTTCCCACTGCGGATTGGCCTCGATGAAGGCGCGCAGCATGTCGCCTTCGCGTTCCTCGTTGGACTTGTAGTTCACGAGAAAGCGCTTGTCGGGCATGGCGGTGAGCACGTCGGAGAGCTCGGGCAGCATGCCCACGCCCTTGCCGCGCAGCGGGAAGGTCTTGCCATCGTCGGGCGTGTAGCCGTAGCCGACGTCCAGCGTCTTCAGATACGCCATGTCGTGCGAACGGGTCTCGCCTTTCCCCTCGGTGCGGCAGTCGAGCGTCCAGTCGTGGAACACGGCGAGCTTGCCGTCGGTGGTGGGGTGCACGTCGAGCTCGACGAAATCGGCCCCGGCGGCGAAGGCGGCCTGCATGGCGGGAATGGTGTTCTCGATCTCGTCGACGATCGGCTCGCGGATGCGCGTGGCCGTGCAGGTGTCGTTCTCGACGCCGGTGAGGTCGAAATTCTGATGCACGCCGCGATGCGCGACGAAACGCGTTTCGCCGGTCTGCGCCGGCGCCAGCCAGGACGCGTTCCACAGATAGACAGCCGCAATGAACACGGCGACGCCGATGAGAATTTTCTTAAACATGTTGCCCGCCCTTGGCCCCGAGTGAGGCGAAAGGGGCAGCCAATTGCGGCGACTACTTGGCGCGGGCGCGGTTGTTTTTGGGATTGTGCTCGAGCTCCACAAGCCCGAGCGCCTCGGCCACCGGCGTCACATAGTTGGCGAAGCGGCCGCGCAGTCCCTTCTTGAGACCGTACCAGCCACGCTTCGGATTGTCCGGTGCACGGGCCCAGGCTTCAATGGTGCCGGGCCTGGCCTCCTTCTGCTCGTCGGCATTGCCCAGCTCCATCCAGTCGCCATGCGCCCGGAGCATCGCCGCAAGGTCCTCGGGGGCGCTGATGTGGTAGCGCAGCTCCGTGCCGCCCGCGACGCAGACGAGCGCCGGCGGGCTGGCGTCGGGATCGCGCCACAGGGTGATATCCGACGTGCCCGGCGGCGTCTTGAGCGTCCACGGATCGTCCTTGGTGCCCTTGGCCATCTGCGCCTCCCTCGATGTGGAACTCCGCTCCAAGACTTGACCCGTGCCGGACCGGCGTCAAGGGCGTGCCTAGCCCGGGAAGTCGACCGAGCCGCCGCTCGAGGTTTCGAGGCTCTCGATGCCGGGCTTGCCGAACACCGTGGCATGACCGCCGCTCGACACCTCTGCCGCGATCGACTCGCGGGCGGTGATCTCGACCGACGCGCCGCTCGACGCTTCGAGCGAGACCCTGGCGCAGTCGAGCTCCTTGGCGCCGATCGACGCGCCGGAGGAGACTTCGACATTGGCACTGGTGCACAGGCCCGACGTTTCGATGCGCGCGCCGCTGCTCGCTTCGATCGAATAGACCATGCCTTCGATGGCGTTGGTCTTGATGCTGCCGCCGCTCGAGGCTTCGAGAGTGACCTCCTCGCCCATCAGCGCCGTCGCCTCGACCGACGCGCCCGAGCTGGCCTCGAGCGCATCGAGAGCTTCGGTACCGATGGTGACGGTGATGTCGCGGCCGGACCAGTCGAAGATGTCACCGATGGTCCATTGGTACCACAGGTGCAGGATGCCATCGCGCACCTCATAGCGGAGGTCGTCCAGATCCTGCGTCTTAACGGCATCGACCACCACCGAGGGCGGCTGGCCGCCGCTGACGACGGCGCGGATGCCCGAAGCGGCATCGACGCCGTGGAAGGTGGCGACGTCGAGCGTGCGGGTTTCGGCAAAGGCGAGAGCGGGAAGGGTGGCGAGAGCAGTGGCGGCAAGGGCCGCGATCAGGTGACGCTTCATGGGACGGTCCTCCGTTTGCGCGGCCCTATGGGCAGCATCTGGTGAACCGTCCCTGAATGATCAAGGCCTCAAGCCGACATCGCCTTCTTGAGATTGACGTCGATGGCGTCGAGGAAGCCCAGGGTCGACAGCCACTGCTGGTCGGGACCGACGAGCAGCGACAGGTCCTTGGTCATCTTGCCCTCCTCGATGGTGGCGACAGTGACCTTTTCGAGCGTGTCGGCGAACCTGGCGAGCTCCAGGTTCTGGTCGAGCTTGGCGCGATGGGCGAGGCCGCGCGTCCAGGCGAAGATCGAGGCGGTGGAGTTGGTCGAGGTCTCCTTGCCCTGCTGGTGCTGGCGATAGTGGCGGGTGACGGTGCCGTGCGCGGCTTCCGCCTCGACGATCTTGCCATCGGGCGTCATCAGCACCGAGGTCATGAGGCCGAGCGAGCCGAAGCCCTGCGCCACGGTGTCGGACTGCACGTCGCCATCGTAGTTCTTGCACGCCCACACATAGCCGCCGCTCCACTTGAGTGCCGAGGCGACCATGTCGTCGATAAGGCGATGCTCGTACCAGATCTTGAGTTCTTCGAACTTGGCCTTGTAGTCGCTCTCATAGATCTCCTGGAAGATGTCCTTGAAGCGGCCGTCATAGGCTTTCAGAATGGTGTTCTTGGTGCTGAGGTAGCACGGCACCTTGCGGTTGATCGCGTAATTGAACGAGGCGTGCGCGAAGTCGCGGATCGACGCATCGAGATTGTACATGCCCATCGCGACGCCGGCGCCCGGCGCGTCGAACACTTCGTGCTCGATGACCTTGCCGTCCTCGCCGGTGAACTTGATGGTGAGCTTGCCCTTGCCGGGGAACAGGAAGTCGGTGGCCTTGTACTGGTCGCCGAAGGCGTGACGGCCGACGATGATCGGCTGCGTCCAGCCCGGCACGAGGCGCGGCACGTTCTTGCAGATGATGGGCTCGCGGAAGATCACGCCGCCAAGGATGTTGCGGATGGTGCCGTTGGGCGACTTCCACATCTTCTTGAGCTTGAACTCTTCGACGCGCTGCTCGTCGGGAGTGATGGTGGCGCACTTGATGCCCACGCCGTGCTTCTTGATGGCATTGGCGGCATCGACCGTGACCTGGTCGTTGGTCGCGTCGCGGTTCTCGACGCTGAGGTCGTAATACTCGATGGGGAGGTCGAGATAGGGGAGGATCAGCTTGTCCTTGATCGCCTGCCAGATGATGCGGGTCATCTCATCGCCATCGAGATCGACGACCGGGTTGGCGACTTTGATCTTGGACATTGAAGGCTCCTTCCTGATTTGCGCCGCCGCTATAGCACGAAACGGCCGAGGGAAAAGGCCGGGCGCGGCGAGACTTATGCAGGGTGTGCGCCGCGCCCGATCGGGGATGTCCGGCCGCCTGAACCGCGTCCCGACACGCTTTCGCTTGACATTGTGTATCTACACATTACCTAGCGCGAGATGGCCGACGACTTCACCCAGTGCATGGTTTCCAACTCGCGCATGGCGGCGCGGGCGATCACGCGGCGCTACGATGCCTATCTCAGGCCCTATGGCGTGACCGCCACGCAGCTCTCGCTGATGGGGGGAATCCGGATGATCCCGGGGGCGACGGTCAGCCGGCTCGCCGAGGCGCGCGGCTTCGAGCGGACGACGCTGACGCGCAACCTCGACAAGCTCGAGCAACTGGGTTTCGTCGCGTCGGCGGCGCAGGGCAGGGCGCGGGTGCCGGCCCTCACGCCGCAGGGCGAGGCGCTGCTTGAACAATTGCTGCCGCTCTGGCGCCAGGCGCAGGCGGACCTCCGCGCCGAGATCTCATCCGAAACATTCGATGACGGCATCAACATGCTGAAACGACTCTCCAAAGTCTGAAAGGAAAACCCATGGCTCCCGACACCGATCCGATCGTCGTTACCGGCATGGGCGCCGTGTCGCCGCTGGGCGTGGGCGTCGATGCCAACTGGCAGGCGCTGCTGGAAGGGCGCAGCGGCATCGTGATGAACGACCGCTTCGACGTGAGCGCCTTCGCCGCCAAGATCGCGGGGCTGGTACCCAAGAGCTTCGATCCGACGACGGCGGTCGACCCCAAAGACCTCAAGAAGATGGACCTGTTCATCCAGTATGGACTGGTGGCGGCGGCCGAAGCGCTGGCGCAGTCGGGCTGGGTGGCGGACAGCGCCGACAGGCAGGCGGTGACGGCGACGATCATCGGCTCGGGCGTGGGCGGCTCGCCCGTGATGGCCGAGGCGGTCGATATCATCCGCGACAAGGGCCCGCGGCGGCTGTCACCCTTCACGGTGCCGGCGTTCCTCGCCAATCTCGCGGCCGGCTGGATCTCGATCAAATACGGCTTCAAGGGACCGATCGGCGCGCCGGTGACGGCGTGCGCCGCGAGTGCCCAGGCGATCGGCGATGGCATGCGGCTGATCCGCACCGGCGAGGCCGACGTCGTGGTGTGCGGCGGCGCCGAGGGCTCGGTCGATCCCATTTCGATCGGCGGCTTCGCGGCGAGCCGGGCGCTCAACACCAGCTTCAACGACCGCCCCACCGAGGCGTCACGCCCCTTCGACAAGGGCCATGCCGGCTTCGTGCTGGCCGAGGGCGCGGCCGTGGTGGTGATCGAGCGGCTGAGCCACGCGCTGGCGCGGGGCGCCAAGCCCCTCGCGATCGCCGCGGGCTATGGCACCTCGGCCGACGCCTACCATCTGACGGCGGGCTCGCCCGACGGCGCCGGCGCGCAGGTGGCGATGAACAATGCCATTCGCAATGCGGGGATCGCGCCCGACGACATCGGCTATGTCAACGCGCATGCGACGTCGACCGAGGTCGGCGACAATGCCGAGATCAACGGCATCCGCGCCGTGTTCGGCGACCGCGGCCAGTCGCTGGCAGTGTCGTCCACCAAATCGGCGACCGGTCACATGCTGGGCGCGGCGGGCGCGATGGAGGCGGTGATCTCGATCCTTGCGCTGCGCCACCAGATGCTGCCGCCCACGCTCAACCTGCACGACCCGGAGGATGTTGCGCGGCAGTTCGACCTCGTGCCGCTCACGGCAAAGCCGAAGGCGCTCAGGCACGTGCTGAGCAATTCGTTCGGCTTTGGCGGCGTCAATGCGAGCCTGGTGTTTTCCGCGATTTAGTCCGCAGTGAAAGGATTGGCGGTGCCCACCAGGATGCCGCCCTCGACCGGCAGATTGACGCCGGTGATCCAGCCGGCGTCTGGGGAAGCGAGGAAGCTCACGGCGGCGGCGATGTCCGCGGGCTCGCCGACCCGGCCGAGCGGCACGCGTTGCGCCATCCGCGCGAGATCGTCGTCGCGGCCGCTCCAGTTGCGGGTCCGGATGGTGCCGGGCGTGATGAGGTTGAAGCGGACGCCGCTGCGGCCATACTGCGCCGCGAGATTCTTGATCATGCTCTCGAGCCCCGCCTTGGCAGCGGAGTAGGGGTAGCCCCCGATCGCGGCGTTGCCATTGATCGAGCCGATGGCGACGACATTGGCGCCACTGCCCGCTGCGACCAGCGACGGCAGCGCGGCGCGGATGCAGCGGGCGGCGGCGACGAGATTGACGTCGAGCTTGGCGTTCCAGAGCGCGTCGGGAATGTCCTCGAAGGCCGGCTCGTCCCAGTCGCCGCCGGCGGTCGCCACGAGGATGTCGAGCTTCCCCAGCCGCGCGACCGCGTCGGCGAAGGAGGCTTGCACGGCCGCGCTGTCGGTGATGTCGCAAGAGGTGCTGAACGCCGTGCCGCCGGCAGCCACGATCTCGGCAGCGACATCGCGGGCAAGGGCCGCGTCGATGTCGGACACGGCAATCGCGCCACCCTCGGCGGCGAGCCGCAAGGCAGTTGCGCGGCCGATGCCGGTGCCGCCGCCGGTGACGTAGATCGCCCGGCCCGCGAAACGGTGCGGAACGCTCATGGCGCGAAGGGCCGCAGGTCGAAGCCGGGGTCGCGGCCGAGTGCGAGGTCGGCGACAAGCTTGCCGCAATAGGGACCGATGGTGAGGCCGGTGGCGGCGAGGCCGTTGCCGAGGATCAGGCCGTCGATGCCGGGAACGCGGCCGAGGATGGGCCGGTCCGTGGGGCCGAAGGGGCGGAAGCCGATACGCGTCTCGATCAGCGTCGCGTCGGCGAGGCCGGGGGCGACGGCGAGGGCGCGGTTGAGCACGTCCTGCTGGCCCGCCGCGGTGACGCGATAGTCGAAGCCGACATCGGCCTCGAAGGTCGCGCCCACGACGATGCGGCTGTCGTCGAAGGGCACGAAGTAGTGGCCGTTGAGCGGCAGCACGACCGGCCATTTGCGGGTGTCGACGCCGTTGAGCCCGAGATGGGTGATCTGGCCGCGCCTGAGCGTCACCGGATGCGCAATGCCGATGGGGCGCAGGAGATGCGGCGCCCATGCACCCGCGGTGACGATGATCTCGTCGGCGGCGATGGGATTGCCGCTGCCGTCGAGGCAGGTGACGCGGTCCCCCTCGCGCCTGAGGCTGGCGCTGTCCTGCCGGACCTCCGCGCCGGCCGCGACGGCGGCGCGGAGCAGGGTTGCAGCGAGCAGCTTGCCGTCGACGCGGGCGCCGCCACTGATGCTGAGGCCCGGGAGCCCACCGCGCAGCGGCGGGAACATCTCGCGGGCACGGGCCGGGGAGACGGGGGCGACGGTACCGATCTCGGGCGCTTCATCGGCATGCGCGGCGAGCTGCGCCTCGACCCGGGCGAGCCGCGCTTCGTCGTCCGACAGCACCAGCGCGCCGACCGGCGCAAAGCCGATATCGGTGCCGAACTGCTGGTCGAGCTGGGCGAGGATGTCGCGATGGTAGCGCGCGCCGGCGATGCACAGGCGATAGCGGTCGGCATCGGCATCGTCCTCGACCCAGGGGCAGGCAATGCCGGCGCCCGCCAGTGTCGCCTTGCCCGGATGCACGGCGTCGAGGACGAGCACGTCCGCGCCGGCCCGGGCGAGATGATAGGCCGCGCTGGCGCCGAAAATGCCGGCGCCGATGATGACAGCACGCATGGGCTGGTCCTGGAGCGAGTGACTCGGAGGCCCGAGCAGAGCATCGGGCCCCCAGGGGGGCAAGGATACCACTTACCCTCCACTTGACGGATGCATTCCTCGACGGCTATGGATAAACACATAGCCAAATGGCTATTGATAATCGGATGGAGAGTGCCAATGGCCAAGTGGATACGTTCGAGCCATCGCTGGGTGGCTATGACATTCCTGGTGATCGTGATCGTCAACATGGCGGCCTTCGCCATCAACCAGGCGCAGCCCTGGCTGTACTACTTGCCGCTGCCGTTCCTGTTCTGGCTTATTCTGACCGGCCTCTACATGTTCGTGCAGCCATATCTCCTGCGGAGACGTTCCGGCGGCGCGACCTGAGCCACACCGAGGAAGGACCAATGGCCGAACAGACGCCCGAGCTTCGCACCGTCGTCGTCGAACGCGACATCGCCCAGCCGCCGGAAAAGATCTGGCGCGCGCTCACCCAGCCGCATTTCATCGAGGAATGGCTCAAGATGAAGCCGGACTTCGCCGCCGAAGTGGACCGGCCCTACACGATGACGGCGGATTGGGGCGCGGTGGAGGGCAGGGTGCTCGAGTCCGCTCCCTTCACCACGCTGTCCTACACCTGGTCGGCCTTCGGGCTCGAGAGCGTCGTCACCTACACGCTGACGCCAAGTCCGAGGGGGACGCTGTTGCGCGTCGAGCAGGCGGGCTTCCCCACCACGATGGAGTACGCCTACCAAGGCGCCCAGCAGGCGTGGCCGGAATATCTCGCCGCGATCGAGCAGATGCTCGCCGGCCAACCCTAGCCCGTCGACTAGGACGGCGTTCGCTTCCTCGCCGGCGCCGTCTTTGCCGCGGCCTTTTTGGCCGGCGCCTTCCGCGCCGGCCTGACCTCCTTGGATGGCTTGGCGGCGACGGCCTTGAAGGCGAAGTCGACCCAGCCGGCGAGGTCGTCGTCGTCCTCGATCGCGTCGGGGTCGATCCAGAAGAAGCCGGTCATCTCGCGATTGTTGTGCACCATCGCCGTGGCGCCGCTGCGCGCCGCGGCGGCAGGGGCGTTCTCCTTGCCCACCGAGATGAGGATTTGGCCGTCCTTCTTGCAGCCAACGAGAATGTGGCCGTTGAGCAGAAAGGTCAGGCCGCCGAACATGTATTTCTCGGTGATGCCGGGGTGCTCGCCCACCAGCATGCGCACGCGCTCGGCAAGATGGTCCATCGTCTCGTTGCTTTTCATTTGGGCGGCAGCGTCTTCACATATCTCGTTGCGTAGGCGATCCAGTCCCTGAGCGCGGTGTCGTCGGGCAGCCGGTCGATATCGATGCTGACGAAACCCGACATCACGCGCGGCCCCATATGCATGAGGGCGGCACCCCGGGCGAGCGCCTCGTCGGCCGTGTCAGGGTCGATGCGGACGAGCAGGGCGCCTTTGGCGGTGGTGCCGATCAGCATGTTGCCGTCCAGCATGAAGCCGACGCCGCCGAACATCTTCTTTTCCGCTACGCCGGCTTTCGTGAGCAGCGGCCGGAGCCGCGCTGCGAGTTCGTCCGATGCAGCGGTCATGACTGTTCCTCGTCGCGATAGGTCTGCCAGCGCGGGATGTCGGCGGCCAGCAAATCCCAGTCGCGATGACTGCGCCCGAAGATGAGCTGGGTGGGCATGAACCAGCTCGTGCTGTCCTTGCCGAAGAGCCCGACGGGCAGCATCAGTGCGTCCGGCGCGCGGCTCGACCGGGCATAGACGGGCGTGCCGCAGGTTGGGCAGAAATGCCGGGTGAGGGTTGCGCCCGAGTTTGAGGGACGGTCGTAGGCCGTGACGGCGCCGGTGATCGTCACGTCGGTGCGGCTCGCGAGCGCGACGGTCGAATGGCCGGTGCCGCTGGCTTTCTGGCAGTCCTCGCAGGCGCACATGAACATCGATTTGACGGGGCCGGCAAAGTGCACGGTGACCGCGCCGCAGGCGCAGCGTGCGGTGAGATCGACGACGGGGCGGGGCTTGCGGTCCATGGACGGAGGCTGCACCGCGCCGGGCGGCGCCGCAAGGCGATTGATTTGGCATCGGCGGAGGATTACGCCCTCGCCATGAACACGCAGGTGCCGCTTCCCGCGACTGTCCAGTTCGCGCCGGACTACCCCATCGTGACCGAGCGGCTGGCGCTCCGCCCATTCAGCCGCGGCGATGTCGATGCGGTGTATTCCTATCGCAGCCGCGAAGACGTGTCGGAATACCTGTTCGACCAGCCGATGACGCATGAGGAATGCGCCGAGGCCGTACGCGCCCGCGCCGGACAGATCGCCTTCAGCAATGAGGGGGACAAGATCGTGCTCGCCGTCGAGCGACGCGACGATGCACGGCTCATCGGCGAGGTGTCGCTGATCTGGCGCAACGTGTCCGATTTGCAGGGCGAAATCGGCTACATCTTCCACCCCGATGCGCACGGCCATGGCTACGCCAGCGAGGCGTCGCGGGCCCTGCTCGCCTTCGGCTTCGAGGTGATGGGGCTGCACCGCGTCTACGCGCGCTGCGACGCGCTCAATAGCGGCTCGGAGCGCGTCATGCAGCGGCTCGGCATGCGCAAGGAAGCGCATTTCCGCGAGCATGCGCAGTTCAAGGGGCGGTGGGACGAGGAACTCATCTACGCCATCCTCGAAGGCGAATGGTTCGCACCCGCGGCGTCGCGCTGATCGCGACGCAAATGTGACGGCGCGCGGAAAAATTAGTTCGGGGCTGCGGCAATCCGCACAGGAACCGCCGCAATGAGGTGACGTTGTCGGATCAGGGCTGAGCGCGCAGCGGAGGGCGCCTCATCATGACTACTGATCTGACATTGAAAACCGACAGACTGACGCTACGAACGTTCGAGCGTTCCGACCTGGACGACGTGCTGAGCTACTATTCGCTGCCTGAAGTGCAGCGCTATCTCGACTGGAAGGCGCGCGACAAGAGCGAGGCCACGACCGCGTTCGAGGCGATGCGCAGGCAGAAGCGGCTGACACGGCCAGGCGAGATCCTGACGCTGGGCATCGTGCGCAAGCTCGATGGCGCCGTGATGGGCCACGTCTCCCTACGCTGGACCGATGCGACGGCAGGGCAGGGCGAGATCCGCTTTGCCGTGGCCCCCATCTACCGGCGGCACGGCTATTGCCGCGAGGCGGTGAGCGCGGTGATGGACCTGGCGTTCAACGAATACCGCCTGCATCGCATCTTCGCCGTTACGGCGGGGGACAACGAGGCGTCGGCGCGGCTGCTGCGGGCGCTCGGCATGCGGCTTGAAGCGCACTACCGGGAGCATGCACTGTTCCAGGGCGAATGGGACGAGGAGCTGCACTTCGCCATTCTGTCGCGCGAATGGAAGCGCAGCGAGAAGATCCACGAACTGGCGCGCCGCAAGGTGGCGTGAGTTCCCACGCGCGCGCGACCCGTGAGTCCCGCGCGCGCGCGTCATTCTGATGTCATTGAAAGCTCCTGTCGATCAGTGAAAACCGCATGGCTGGCATGCAAAACGGCTGACGGCGGCGCCGCTTTGCGCTCTATTGCGCCCACAGGGCGTCAGGTGAATGCACGATCGAGGGGGTCGCGTGTTCGGCGCCACCGGACATCGACTGAGGACCCCCATGGCCCTTCTGCCCGCGGCCGGTCACGCCGACCGGCCACGCAATTCCTTCCCCGACATCGCCCGTGACTTCGTGTTCGTCGCTCTCGTGGTGTTCGCCGCGGCGCTCGCGGGGAGCCTGTCGCGGCCTGTAGGGTTCCTCGCCGTCTTCTGGCCCGCCAATGCCCTGCTCGCCGGCCTGCTGCTGCGGCAGCCGCGGCTGCGCACCTTCGCCAATGTCGCCGCCGCGGCCCTGGGCTACCTCGCGGCGGGCGCCGTGATGGGCGACGCGACGCAGGACGGCGTGCTGATGACGGCGGCCAACCTCGTCGGTGCGCTGGTGCTGATCCTGTTCTTTGCCGCGTTGCCCGAGACCGACCGCCGGCTCGAACGGCCCCTGAGCGTCGCCGCGCTCGTGCTGGTGAGCCTTGCGGGGTCGGCGGCTGCGGGGATCGTGGGCGGCGTCGCCTTCGTGTGCATCGCCGACAATACCTATCTCGACGGCTGGTGGCGCTGGCTCGCCTCGGAGATGGTCAATTACCTGGCGCTGCTGCCCCTGCTGTTGACTGTGCCTGCCCCGGACCGGTGGCTGCGGCGCCGGCCGCGCAGCGCCGAGCTCAAGCTTTGGCTGCCGCCGGTGCTCGTGGCGGTGGCCGCGATCGGCGCGTCGCCGTTCCTGCCCAGCTCGCTGGCCGTCGTCGCGGCGGTGCCGGCACTGGTGTGGTGCGCGCTGGTGCTGCCGCTGCCGGGAACGGCGTTGCTGGTGCTCGTCTATTCGGGCGCCGCGATGCTGGGCATCAAGCTGGGGATCTACGATTTCGGCTTCGAGCCGCCGCTCAGTGACGACACCATCGCCATGGCGCATCTGGGCGTGGCGCTGGTGGCGCTCGGCCCCATCCTGGTAGCGAGCGCCAGCGCCGACCGCCGCCGCCGGCTCGACCACCTCGAGCGGCTGACGCGGCTCGACTCGCTCACCGAGGCGCTCACCCGCCGCGCTTTCGAGCAGGCAGGGGCGGGGCTGATCGCGCAGCAGCGGCAGACCGGCGCGCCGGTGGCCGTGCTGCTGTGCGACGCCGACCACTTCAAGGCGATCAACGACCTGCATGGGCACGCCGCCGGCGACCGCGCCCTGACCGCGCTCGCCGCCGCCATCCGCACCGCGATCCGCCAGGACGACATCGTGGGCCGCCTGGGCGGCGAGGAATTCGCGCTGGTTCTGGCCGATACGACCCGCCGCGAGGCCGAAGTGGTTGCCGAGCGTATCCGGCGCGCCATCGGCCGGCTCGAGATCGTGCTCGATGGTGGCGAGGTCCTGACGCTGACGGTGAGCATCGGCGTGTGCTTTGCGCATTCGTCGTCCTTCGACCTCGCCGACATGGTCTCGCGCGCCGACCATGCGATGTACGAAGCCAAGCGCCTGGGCCGCAACCGCGTGGTCATCGGGGCGAGCTGACGATCTGCCTGGCGGCTTGATCTGCCGGGCGCTTAGGCCCTATCTGCGCGCCATGGCCGGAACCGACAAATCGCAGCAGTTCAACTTTCGCCCGTCGCCGGCAGTCATCCTGTGCGAACCGCAGCTCGGCCAGAACATCGGCACGACGGCGCGCGCCATGGCCAATTTCGGCCTGTGGGACCTGCGGCTGGTCAATCCGCGCGACGGCTGGCCCAACGAGGAAGCGATCGCCGCGGCGTCGCGCGCCGAGCATGTGCTCGACAAGGTGCGGGTGTTCGCGACCACCGAGGAGGCGATCGCCGACCTCTCGCTCGTCTACGCCACGACCGCCCGCCGGCGCGACCTGCAGAAACCGGTCCTCGGCCCCGAGGAAGCTTCGCAGCGCAGCATCGCGCATATCGCCAACGGACACGGCGCCGGCATCCTGTTCGGCCGCGAGCGCTGGGGCCTCTACAATGAAGAGGTGGCGCTCGCCGACGCCATCGTGACGCTGCCGGTGGAAGCCGCCTTCGCCTCGCTCAACATCGCGCAGGCGGTGCTGATCATGGCCTATGAGTGGCGCCGCCAGACCGACCTGGGCAAGGCGCTGCTGTTCACCGAGACCGTGTCGGAGCCCGCCACCAAGGGCGAGCTGATCAAGCTGTTCGAGCATCTCGAGCAGTCGCTGGACGAGGCCGGCTTCTTCACCGCGCCCGACAAGCGGCCCACCGTGGTGATGAACCTGCGCGCCATGCTGAGCCGCGGCACGCTATCGGGCCAGGAGGTGCGCACGCTGCACGGCGTCATCTCCTCGATCGAGCGCAAGCACCTCCGCCCCAAGGCCAACCGGCCCAGCAAGGGGCAGCCGGGCGAGCCGGTGGAGTAGATTTGACGCGGCTTCACTGACATGTCAGTGGAAACGCTCCATGACCGCGCCCGCCACCGCCGCTCCCTCGCGCTACGCCTTTCACTACGCCGGCTTCCGCTTCTTCTGGGCCACCACGCTGCTGGTGAGCTTTGCCGTGCAGATCATGTCGGTGTCGATCGCCTGGCAGATCTACGATGTGACCGGCAACGCCTTCCTGCTGGGGCTGGTGGGCCTGTCGCTGTTCCTGCCGGCGCTGGTGCTGATCCTTGTGACCGGGCTGACCGCTGACCGCTTCAACCGGCGCGGCATCATGGCGATCTGCCTCAGCGTCGAGCTGCTCTGCGCCGGCGGCTTCCTGCTGTTCGTCAATGCGCAGGCCCATGAGATCTGGCCGATCTTCGCCATCCTCGTGGCGCTGGGCACGGCGCGCGCCTTCTGGAACCCCGCCGCGCAGTCGCTGGCGCCCAATCTGGTGCCGCCCGAGGCGCTGGCCAACGCCATCACCACCAACATGTCGGCCTGGCAGTTCGCCTCGATCGCCGGGCCGGCGGCGGGCGGTCTGCTCTATGGCATCTCCCCCACCGTGGCGTTCGGCACGGCGGCGACGCTGATCGTCATTGCGATCGTCTGCGTCCTGATGATCCCCAAGCCGGTGCAGGTGCGGGGACAGCAGGCGACGAGCCTTGAAACGATGTTCGCCGGTTTCCGCTACATCTTCTCCAACAAGGTGGTGCTGGGCGCCATTTCGCTCGACATGTTCGCGGTGATGCTGTCGGGCGCCTATGCGCTGATGCCGGTCTACGCCAAGGATATCCTGCATGCCGGGCCGCAGGAGCTGGGCTTCCTGCGCGCCGGCCCGGGCATCGGGGCGATCCTGATGGGTCTGGTGCTGATGCGCTTCCCGGTCCGCGACCATGCCGGGCGTACATTGTTCGTGTTCGTGGCGCTGTTCGGCGCGTTCACGGTGCTGTTCGGCTTTTCGACCAATGCGTGGCTGTCGGTGGTGGCGCTGGTGCTGGTCGGGGCGTCCGACATGGTGAGCGTGACGATCCGCGAGACCATCATGCAGCTCTGGACGCCCGAGGAGGTCCGCGGCCGCGTCAATGCGGTCAACTCGGTGTTCATCGGGGCCAGCAACGAGCTGGGCGAGTTCCGCGCCGGAACGGTCGCCGCGCTGATCGGGCCCGTGCCCGCCGTGGTGCTGGGCGGCTTCGGCGCCATCGCTGTAGCCGGCATCTGGGCCACAATCTTCCCCGATCTGCGCAACCAGCGGCATCTCGACGAGAAACGGGCGTGAGGGTTGACTCGGCGGGCTGCCGCCTCTAGGAAGCCGCCACTTTCCGGGCTCCGGTCCGTGAAGCGCACCCGGGATTCCCTGAATGGTCAGGAATCTGTCGGCCCTGCCGCAAGGCAGGGCAGAGGAGGGCGCAATCACTTTCGACGATCTATGAAAGGATTACGATGTCGAAGCGCATTCAGTCCAAGCACAAAATCGACCGCCGTCTTGGCGAGAATCTGTGGGGCCGTCCGGGCTCGCCGCTCAACGCGCGCGCTTACGGCCCGGGCCAGCACGGCCAGCGCCGCAAGGGCAAGACCTCCGACTACGGTCTGCAGCTGCGCGCCAAGCAGAAGCTCAAGGGCTATTACGGCTCGATCACCGAAAAGAGCTTCCACAAGCTCTATGTCGAAGCGTCGCGCGTTAAGGGCGACACCGGCGAGCGCCTGATCGGCCTGCTCGAGAGCCGCCTCGACGCCATTGTCTACCGCGCCAAGTTCGTGCCGACCGTGTTCGCCGCCCGCCAGTTCGTCAGCCACGGCCATGTGCTGGTGAACGGCAAGCGCGTCACCATCCCGTCCTACTCGGTCAAGCCGGGCGACAAGGTCGAGCTGCGTGAGCGTTCGCGCCAGCTGGGCATCGTGCTCGAAGCCAACCAGCTCGCCGAGCGCGACGTGCCCGACTATCTCGAAGTCGATCACGGCAAGCAGTCGGCCACCTATGTGCGCGTCCCGGCCCTGGCCGACGTGCCGTACCCGGTGCAGATGGAACCGAACCTGGTCGTCGAGTTCTACTCGCGCTGACCGGTTCCGACCGCAGAAATTCAAAGGCCGCCCGGTGGGCGGCCTTTTTGTTTGTGCAGGGTCTGTCAGGCAATACTTGACACATGTCAGGTGTTGCCTTACAGTCGCCTGATGCTCCGGTCGTTCAGGCATAAGGGTCTTGATGACCTGTGGTCCAAAGGGACAACGGCCAAGATCGATGCCAAGCTGCATAGGCGCGTGCTTGCTCGTCTCGACGCACTCGATGCTGCTGATCGTCCCGAGGACATGAACATCCCCGGTTTCGATTTCCACATGCTGAGAGGCTTCGACCCAACCCGCTACACGGTTCACGTCAACGGCCCGTGGTGCGTTACGTTCGAGTTCGAGGGCAAGGATGCGGTGCGCGTCGACCTCGAGCAGTATCACTGAGGATAGTGCGATGCCCACTTACCCCGCCAAGCGTAACGCCAGCCGCCCGCCGACCCATCCCGGCTTTCTCCTCGCCGATACGGTCCTGCCGGCGACGGGCAAGACCAAGAGCGAGATTGCACGGCTGCTCGGGATTTCCCGTCAGCAGCTCTACGCCATTCTGGATGAGAAGGCGCCCGTTTCCCCCGTGGTCGCGGTGCGCCTGGGTAAGCTGTTCGGCAACGGCGCGGGGCTTTGGGCGAGGATGCAGGCCGCCCGGGACATCTGGGAGGCCGAGCAGGACACCGACGTGTCGAGCATTCCCACGCTGACCACCGGTTCCTGACGCTCCAACGAGAAAGGCCGCCCGGTGGGCGGCCTTTCTGTTCGTGCGGGGCCTGCCGGTGCCGGCTACTCGGGCACCACCACGGGGGTGGCCGAGGCGGGGACGGTTTCGGTCGCGAGGTAGCGCGGGTCGTCGTAGTCGTTGGCGAAGACCTTGCCCTCTTCGGGGATCTGCCGCTCGAAGCCGCGCAGACGCTGGTAGATCGAGATCAGATTGATGATCGTCGTCCACGAGTTCATCAGGAAGCGGAACGACGACGAAACCTGCCCGAAGGCCTGCAGGATCTGCTGGAAGATGCCGAAGGTGATGGCGCCGGTGACCACCGAGGGCCCCACCGCCAGATAGGGGAAGAACTGGCTCGCATTGAGGTACGCGTACCGGAAGACGTTGAAGTAGGTGTAGTGGAAGTAGATGCGGAAGTAGTTCCGTTGCACGTTCTTGAACAAGTCGCGGATCGTGACCGGCTGGGCGCGCTCGGCATGATCCTCGCCATAGACGAGTTCCTTGCGATAGGCGGCTTCGACGCGCTGGTTGGCGAAGTTGAGGCCGGGCAGGCGGATGCCCGCCACGGCGAACAGCACCGTGCCGAAGATGGCCGAGAACAACGCCAGCCAGACCAGGCTGCCGGGGACGGCGCCAACCCAGGGCAGGACCGGCAGGTGGTCCGACAGACCCCACAGGATGGGGATGAACACCAGCAGCGTCATGATCGAAGCGATGATGTCGAGGCCCAGATTCTCCACGATCGAGGAGAAGTTCTGGGTGTCCTCCTGGACGCGCTGCGCGGCGCCCTCGACGTGGCGGACTTTCTGCCAGTTGGCCATGTAGTAGAAGTTCATCGCCCGGCGCCAGCGGAACAGATAGTGCGCGTTGAAGAAGGCGTTGAGCACGAGGACGAAGATGTTGACCGCAAGCACGGCGGCAACGGTCCAGATTTTCCCCAGGTACTCATCGAAGGTGTAGGTGTTGGGCGTCTGCAGCGAGGTCTGGATCATATTGTAGAACTCGCCGTACCAGTCGTTGAGCCAAGCATCGACCTGCACGTTGAAGTAGACGATCTCGATGATCGTCACCGAGCCCACCACGCTCCACCAGTACCAGCGCTTGTTGTCGTTGAGGAAATACCAAGGGACGCAGAACAGGTATCCCGCCATGATGACGAACTGGTAGAGCCACACCCGATCCGCATCGAAGAAGGGGACGGGAACCGCTTCGGTTGGCTGCACCGCGAGCCACGGGCCGAGGCTGAGATAAGGTTGGATGCTCGAGCCGATGGTGAACCAGATCGTCATGGCGACCGCAGCCCAGGCGATTGCCGATACGAAGAAGTTGACGGGGCTGGGGAAGAAAGAGCGGAACACGGCAGACACTCCTGCGGCTCGTGATGGCTGTCATCTAACTGACAGCAACGAGATTCAGCAAGAAAACTGCGTCACCTTACACCGATGTAAGCTGCCTAAACGCGTTGTAATCCGGGCGCTTGGGGGATAGACCCGAACCGGTCGCGGGAGGCTCGGTGCCGCCCCGCGCGCGTGTAATGCACAAGGCGAGGCGTGCCGGTGAGCGACGTGATCGACGACACCCGTCCGGCGGAAGACGACGCCGAGGACGTGCTGGCGATGTTCCGCGCCGCGCCGCGAAGCGTCGAGTTCAACAAGCTGCGCAAGCGGCTGGTGCGGTTGACGCGCGAAGCGCTCGATAAATTCGGCATGGTCAGGCCGGGCGAGCGCTGGCTGGTGGCGCTGTCGGGCGGCAAGGACAGCTACGGGCTGCTCGCCATCCTGCTCGACCTCAAATGGCGCGGGCTGCTGCCGGTCGAGCTTCTCGCCTGCAATCTCGACCAGGGCCAGCCCAACTTCCCCAAGCACATCCTGCCGCAGTTTCTCGAGGCGAACGGCATTCCACACCGCATCGAGTACCAGGACACCTATTCGATCGTGACCGACAAGCTGCCCGAGGGCGCGACCTATTGCTCGCTCTGCTCGCGGCTCAGGCGCGGCCATCTCTACCGCATTGCGCGCGAGGAGGGGTGTTCGGCGCTGGTGCTGGGCCACCATCGCGAGGACAGCCTCGAAACCTTCTTCATGAATTTGTTCCACGGCGGCAAGCTCGCTGCGATGCCGCCCAAGCTGCTCAACGACGAGGGCGATGTGGAAGTGCTGCGGCCGCTGATCTACTGCGCCGAGCCCGACCTCGCCAAATTCTCCGAACTGATGGCGTTCCCGATCATCCCGTGCGACCTCTGCGGCTCGCAGGAGGGGCTGCAGCGCAATGCGATGAAGGCCATGCTCGACGAGATCGAGCAGCGCCAGCCCGGCCGCAAGGACGTGATGATCCGCGCGCTCGGCAACATCCGGCCGAGCCACATGCTGGACCCGAAACTGTTCGACTTCCTGGCGCTGGCCCGCGAGCCGTAGCTGCTGCTCAGCGCGCCGTTGCGAGCCCGTCGAGGATGAAGACGATGCCGCGACTGAAGGCACCGTCCCAGTCATTGTCGAGCAGCAGGCGCGAGCGCTCGATCGCCGGGTAGTTCGCCCCGATCTGCTCGAGCTGCGCCTGTGCCGCGGCCCGTTCGCTGTCTGAGAGGTCGAAGCCCGCGCGCGTGATGGTCGCCCCCATCAGGTAGTTCCATAGCGACCAGATCGCGGCGTTGAGGTTTTCGTCGGCCACGCCGCCCCGCGACAAGGTCCGGGTCAGCAGCTCCAGCC
>Ga0268299_1000922_pt1 | contig 69352 bp, 47 predicted proteins | sample NOBtaG_FD_193484 | JGI IMG/M metagenome (GOLD analysis project Ga0268299, IMG submission 193484) | Activated sludge microbial communities from bioreactor in Nijmegen, Gelderland, Netherland - NOB reactor | ecosystem: Engineered > Bioreactor > Aerobic > Activated sludge | place: Netherlands... | reverse complement strand
TAAATTTTTAAGCACTATTCTTTCATTACTAATTTGTGATGTAGCTAGTAACTTTTTATTAATTAAAATATCTACATTAGGGCGATCTACTTGGATTATTAATGTAGCATCATTCCAACCTATTGATTCTTTTACTATTTGATCTGCAAGTAATATGACTTCTTTATTTATTATTTGTGAGCCAGATTTTATTTTTAAGTTGGTTTTTCCTGCTAGCATTGGAGGAAAAGTTAGTTCTGATTGGGCTTTTTCTGAAACTAAAGTTACTCCATTAACAGTAATTTCTACAGCAGGACGATCCACACTTACTTGTAACAAAGCATCTTTTCTAGCTAAGTTAATTGCATAGGTTTTATTTGCTTCAACAAGCAGTTCTTTAGGCTCAACTTCTAGCAAATATTTATTTCCTTGATGGTCAGTTGCTACACCAGAGATTTTTTTTAAGCCTGGCGAAACATTACTTAAGCTAATAATTTGGCCTGCACTGTTAGAAGTTGCCTCTAGTCGATTGTTGATATAAAGATCTACATTTGCACGATCAAACCTAACATCCAATGTTGCATCATCCCAACCAATATTAATAGAGTTATTAGTTTTATTTGAAATATCAATCAATTTAACTAAGTCTTTTTTTCCTGATAATTTAGCAACTAAAGTTGCTGGCCCAAATTTCAAGTTATTAAAAGTTAATTTTTCCCCTACATATTTTGATATTTGCGACGAATAGCCTATTAATTCAACTGAAATACCAGCACGATCTGTAATAACTGTTAATTCTGCATCTGCATTACCTATTTCTACAATTGTGACTAAACCTGTTTTTACTACTACAGGCTTATTTTCTACCTTGCCATTTTCACGCCAAGAAATGCTATTTCTTCCCTCTTTTAAGCACATAACCACAGTATTTTGATCAATACGAGATTGATTTTTAGGAGAAGTAATTTCTATTGTAGGGTTATTAAGTTTAATTACTAGTGTGCCATAGTCTTTAATTTGAGCAAAGACATTACTAGCAAAGCAAAGCAGGAAATAAAACATTAAAACAATATTAAGTAAGTATTTATACATGATAATTATTAGGTTTTTATTTAGGTAAAAAATCTTGTGCGCAGCGAAAACCAATTGTCCTAAGTATTTCTTTTTGTCTTTGGCTGCTATTTAGCTGACCTAGCCAAAATCGGCGCGTAGTTAGTATATAACTTGCTGTGTCATGATAGCTACCGCCGCGAAAAATCTTTTCTATATCTGGACAATCATTATTTTCTGATGGTTTTACAGTGTTTTTTTGATAACAATTTGTAGTCCATTCAGCTACGTTTCCAGCTAAGTCTAAGATACCAAAAGGACTTTTTCCAGTTGTATAGCTCCCAATTTTGTTAGGGCGATTTCTGCCTGTTTCTTGAGAGTTAGCATGTCGGTAAATTTCTTTAGCCTGATCCCCCCAAGGATATAAATATTTAACTGTTCCGCTATTGTCGCCCCGTGCAGCATATTCCCATTCTGCTTCTGTTGGCAAGCGTTTCCCTAACCATTTAGCATAAGCTTCAGCTTCACTAAATGTAACATTGGTAATAGGATAATCTGATTCTTCTTCTTTAAATGTCCAGCTTTCCCAGCGTTTTAGTAATGGATTATTAGCATTTGCCTTAAGAAAAGCTTGAAACTGCTGATTAGTAACTTCCATTACATCTAAATAAAAAGCACTAACAGACACTTCCCTTTCAGGTCTTTCATAAACATCAGAAATTGCTAAATTGTCAGTTCCCATTAGAAATCTTCCTGAAGGAATTAAAATCATACCTGGCGGCAAATAAGCAGTTATTAAATCTTTTGGTGGTACTGCTGCCATCCAATTAGCAGGCTTAATATTAATTACTGGATAATCATTAAGGTAAATATAAGTAGCTGTAGATAGCAAGCTTATGATTAATATTATAGCTAGAGCAATTTTATTAATTGACGATTTGCTAACTTTTTTTTCTGGAAAACTTGTAGATTGTTGACTAGCCGACAAGTCAAGCACATTGTTAAAAATATCTATTTTTTCACTAGTTGCAAGCATTAAAGCTTTTTTCATTTCTAAAGCAGAATTGTAACGATCTGCAATATTTTTACTTAAAGCTTTGGAAATAATATTTTTTATTTCTTTAGGAATATTTTCAGGAAATTCAATTGGCACAGCCTTTTTTAAGTCGCAGATTTCTCGCATAAGTAACGTTGGACTAGGCCATTTAACACGGCTATAAAGTTGCTGTGTTGTCACTAGTTCATAAAAGATTGCTCCACAAGCCCAAATGTCTATTGCCTGGCTTACCTGGCCCTCTAACGCTTCGGGTGACATATATTCTATTGCGCCAATTGGATTTTCAGTAATTCGCTCGCTATCAACCCAACTTGAAATAGCAAAATCAGCAATTAAAGGCTCAGCTTTTTCTTTAAGTAAAATATTTGCTGGTTTTAAGTCTCGATGAACTAAATCTTGTCCAGATAAATTTTTTTTCTGATGAATACTCTCTAAACCAGAAATTATTTTTAGCATTAATTCTTGAGTCTCTTTATAAGAAAGATTTTCTTTACTTGCACGAATATTTTCTAGCAAATCAGCTAATGTTCCATACTTAGCCCAGTTGCTAACAATTACTCCTAAAGTATCATCAAAAGCAGTAAAGGCTTGAAAACCAAAATGAACATAAATGTCTTGTTTTAAGTTAAATTGCTGCATTACCTCCCATTCGTTAGCAAAATCTTGTTTACGTTTTGGATGAGAAAGATTAAAAATTTTTAGTACAAAGTAGTCATCTGTTTTCAACAATTTAGCTCGCCATACTTTAGCAGAAAGTCCTGCTCCAAGTTCTTCTACAAGCTCATATTGGTTATTGATGACCTGACCTTTTACTAACATTTGTTAAACTCAATATTTTTTTTGATTCTAAGTGCTCTGTAACTTAAATATTCTGATATTTTAATCTTAAGCCCCGTTGGGGCTTTAAGAAATAAAAATGTCAAAAAACTTAATTTACACTGTACTAAGTTGCCATATTTTAGGGAATAAAAAAAGATGCCGAGAAAATACTTTCTCGGCATCAGAAGTTTTTCTATCCAGAAAGAAACTTACTTATTTTTCTTATTCTTCTTTTGCGTCTTAGCCGCAAAGTCTACAGAATAAGCAAAGCCTTTAGGATCTTCTATCCAAAGGCGATATTCATATCTAGTATTAGCTTTTAGCGAAGTATCAATATAGTTTGCTTTACCATCAGCAGGGACTTTAGCAATTTGCTTAAATTGAGAGCCTTCTTTTCTATTAATTTCAACCTTAAAACCTCTTAATTGCTCATTGTGAACACCAGGGAAACCCCAAGTAAGTTCTATTGCATTAGGAGCAATGCCTTGACCAGCAGGGAAGCAAACCGGCCCAAGATTTATTGTTCCAACTCCACCACCTATAAGCCCACCAGCTAAAACACTAGCAAAAATATTTGTAGATGAAAAAAGATTGTCTGTTGTAAGAGTCGTGGCCCTTGAAGAAAATGCTATCACAGCACCATTGGCATTAATAGCAGGAGAAAAACTATCTCCATCAGTAGCAAGATTGTTAGTGTCAAGGTTAGGAAGGCTAACTAAAGTTGCACTTTGCAAACCTTGTTGCAAATTAAATAAGTATATATCACTAAAATTATTGGTGTCAGTTGCTGTAAACCTTTGACCTGTAGAAACTGCTAAAAGAGTACCATTTGCATTTAAGGCTATTGGACGAGCATTAGAGGTGGCAACAGAAATAGGCATTCTTGTCATATTTGCTTGACCAAGAGGAATTACAAATATAGCAGTGCCAGAAACATAAGCTATGGTACTTCCATCAGAACTAATAGTAAGAAATTGTGGGGGAGCATTATTATTTAATGGTAAGTTTGGTATTGCACTAGCTGTATCTGTATTAGTGCTAGTATCCCTAATAAAAACGTTATTTCCAGATATAAAAGCAATAACAGAACCATTTTGACTAATAGAAGGTGAAGAGCAATTTGCTAAAGGCCCATTGCTATCTCTACTTATTAAAGTATTACCACTACCATTAAAAAGATATATGCTAGATGGAGGGGGAATAAAAGTATCACTAGTAAGATCAGTAGCATTAGAAATGTAAACAACTGAATTTCCATCTCCACTTATAACAGGAGAAAAACTGCTTCCATTAGCTGGATTTAATGAAGAATTAAAAGATCCACTAATTAAAGAAACTGCATTGTTGCCACGAACATTTAAGTAAATATTTGAGCCGCTAGAACCAGCAGTAGGATCTATTAAGTTGATAGATGATTGAAAAACTGCTCTTAAACCATCTGTACTTAAAGAAGTGGCTAATCCTTCACGCACGCTATCATCAAGATTAGCCCTACTTATGATCAGTCTATCTCCTGCGCTGATGTCACTTGAGACTGCGGGCTGAAGATCAGGAAATGTTGCTGTGTAAGTGATGAATTGACCATTTCCACTAACAGAAGGGTTTATACCACCGCTAAATGACGTAGAAGAATTAGGATTAGTATTTCCTCCGCTAATTAAAACAATTGTATTTCCTTGTTGTTGGCCGTAGCAAACACCAACAAAAAGGGTGGAAATTACACAGGATAAAATTGCAGCTTGAAAAATTTGGGAAAAACGGCGAATTCTGGATAGCATGTTTTCCTCACTATTTTTAATAATTTATTAATATAGAAATTATTTGAAAGAATGCTCTAACTCAAGATTTGTTAGAACTATAATTAAAGCTATTTTGACCTATTTGCCCAATTATATACAGATTGCTATCTGTAGCCAAACATTATTTTGCTAAGTGCCGCTACTCCATTAATTACATTAATTAATAAAGCCTTTATTTAAGATTAACTAAAAACTACTGCAAGAAATATTAAAACATTTAGCATAAATGAAAAAATGCCTATATATCGGCCTGCTAAAGCCCAAACTCGGTAATCATAACCAATATTATGTTGATTAATTAGCTTTAATGCTTTTCCTCCAAGTATAAATGATATAGGCCCAGCGATCGCTCCAAAGCAAAATAAACTTAGTACAGATAATGCAAAAGCGATCATTGCATTGGTTTTTATTTGTTGCAGAATGCTATCTAAAAATGCCTCTGAGCCCATAGGCATTCGATTAATTATTTGGTAAGGATGTTGATAAGGAGGCATTTTCTGCATGTTTTGAGCAGGGTTATATGAATTATCAAAAGGTGTCCTATTAGGTGAATTGCTAGGATCATTTAATGGATCAGGATAATAAAGAGGACGCTGATTTTGTTGTGCTTGCTGTGGATTAACATAAGGCGCGTAAGGGTTATTAAATGGCTGATTTGTGTTACTAGAATAATCAGGCGGTTGTGAGCTATTAACTTTGTTGCTTATTAAATTTGCTGTTAGGTATAAATCCCCGTTTTTGGATTCTCCTATTATAGGCATTCCTTTACCAGCTATAGGAATTAACGTTCCATTAGCAGTATTAGTAGGGACTTTAACCATAATATTTTTTCCATCTATGGTTAGAAAAGCTATTTCTCCGCCTAGTTGTTCATCCGTTATGTTAACAGTGCAGTAAAGATCATTTCCTTGTCTTTGGAAAAAATGATGCTGTCTAATAACAATATTGACATAGAGATCACCATTAGCCCCACCATCAAAACTAACTTCGCCTTGACCCGTTAAACAAAGACGCTCACCATCTTTAACCCCTGGCTGAATATTTATATTAAATGTGTTTTCTATGTTGATCTTGCCTAGTCCCTTACAAGTACGGCACTTGCTAGAGCCGTCCATTATCATTTTACCTTGGCAACTTTGACAAAATTGGAGCCTAGGAATTTTAATAGGCAGCGTTATCCCTCTAGCCGCGTCTTCAAGGCTTATTTGAGCATTAAAATTAAGATCGCTTCCTCGTTTTCCAACTTTAATTGGTGAAAGTTCTCCAGACATATCAACACGGGTAAGAGGTATTTCTTTATCTTCAATTGGATTTGTAGACCTAACCTGATTAGTTGATGTAGCTTGATGGTCAAGATTATTAATTGCACTAGCTGAAATTTGATTGGCTACCAAATTCTTAATATTTTCATCCATTGGTGAGGTTTTAGGCTTTTTTAACCCATCTGTCACCCTAGTTGGAGGAATTTCTATATCTGTTGATGTTGTTGATAATGATTGATTTACTATTGACTCAAAGTCTGGTGTTGCATCAAAAGGCATTAAACAGGCTATTTCTAATTGTTTAGCTAGAGCAGCAACACTTGGATCAAAACTTGATTTTAACTCTGTAAAAAGCTGAGAGCCTCGCGGATTTTGAAAATCAGTTGATGAAAAAATCAAGTTATCGCTTTTATGGTACTTTTGCCATAGATTTTGGTCTACCGCTAAGGCTCGTAAACTAAGATAAATTACTAATGCTGAAAAATCAGCTAACCTTTCATCAAAACTTTCTAAATTTCTTTGTGGATGTTGAAAGTGGCTATTTCCTAGCTCTAAGCTATTTTGACCTCGCAAAGAAGGGTTAAAAATGCTGTCATAATCAACCAATAAAATTTGCTCTTGCTCATTAATAATAATGTTATTAGGCTCTAAATCACCGTGTGAAAGCCTATTGCCCCGCAAAGTATTAACTAACCCTCGCCATTGAGCAGCTAAAATCATCAAAACTTTAGAGTTATTCAAGTTTTTGGCTATATAGTCATTTAACTTTGTACCTTGCGCCCAATCCATTTTTACAATAGGAAACGTTTGCCCATTTATTTGTATCCCTTGAGCTAAATAATTGAAACTAACTAGGTTGGGAATCCAAATGCTTTTTAGATATTTACTTAAAGTTAAATATCGATTTTCTAAATCTATGGTTTCTTTAAGAAAAAGGCGGACTGCCCAAGTTTTATTGTTGTTTTGCATCTGATAAACAAGTGCATTAGAGCCTTGAATTAAACTTGAGCTTACTTTTGCTTTTTGTAGGTCAGGATCTAAAAAGCAAGAAGGTGTATTTATCGCATTTTGATAATCGGCTAATGTCGGCCAATTGGTCACTTTAACTTCTCCATAACAAAAAGCATAATAAAATTAAAGCCAAACGATTTTGATTATACTAAAGCCTATAGCTTTTTGCAGCCTAGTTAAATGATGCAAATGTAGTGCAAATAGAGGTTTCTTTGTTAGCAATAAATTTTGTTATACTAGCAAAACTCATTAACTTAATTTAACTTAAGCTTTGATTTAACCCTATGGAATTTTCAAAATATAATTTTGACCCACGTTTAGCTTATGCCCAAACTATTCCTTCTGACTGGTATTTTTCAGCAGAAATGTTAGCCGCAGAAAAACTTAAGATTTTTGCTAAGACTTGGCAATTAGTTGGAAGATTAGAACAAGTTGCAACACCAGGAAGTTACTTTACAGCCAGCCTAGCAGATGAACCTATTGTTGTAGTTAGAGACAAAGATAGCAAAATCCGAGCATTTTCTAATGTTTGTCGTCATCGTGCAGGAGCAGTTGCTAAAGCGGCAGGAAAAAGAAATTCTTTTCAATGTGGCTATCATGGCTGGACTTATAGCCTAACAGGTAAATTGCTACATTGCCCAGAGTTTGACGGCGTAGAGTGTTTTAATAAAGCAGATTATTCTTTACCAGAATTTCAAGTTGAAATCTGGGGACAACTAATTTTTGTTAACCTAGATAAACATAGCCCTGGTTTAGCTACTTTTCTTGAAGATTTACCTAATTTATTTGCTTATCACGATTTAGCAAGCTTAAAACTTGCTGCTCGTAAAGATTGGTATATAGATTGTAACTGGAAAGTCTATATTGACAACTATTTAGAGGGTTATCATATACCAATTGCTCATCCTGGGTTAAATAGGGAATTAGACTATGGAAAATACTTAGTTGAAACTAAAAGATATTATTCAATCCAACACTCTCCAATTAGAGAGTCCGCCGCACGTTTAGCCCAGGGTCAGGAAAATAACAGTCCTGCACAATATTTTTGGATTTTCCCTAATTTGCTACTTAATGTTTATCCTGATAATTACTCAACAAATTTGATTATTCCTCTTAGTCCAACAAAAACTTTAACCGTGTTTGAATGGTATTTTCGCAACCCTGAAAGCGAGGCAGTGCAAAAGGAAGTTGAACGTGTAGTTAAATTTAGCGATGAAATTCAAGTCGAAGACATAGATATTTGTGAAACTGTACAACGTGGGCTAGCTTCTCAAACCTATAAACAAGGTCGTTATTCAGTAAAACGGGAAAATGGAGTTCATCATTTTCATTCATTGCTAGTAGAATACCTAGGGTTAAAGTAAGTCATTTTCTTTAATTAGAGGTGCTGTTATGTTTGGGAAACTGTTGTCTGCTCTTTCGATAGGTTCAGCTAAGATTGATACACGTTTAGAAAAAACTAGTTACATGCCTGGGGAGCAAATGCGAGGGCAAACATTTGTTTTTGGTGGTGAGCGAACAGAAAAAATTGAAGATATTTCTATTAATACAAGCACTCGTATTTTTAAGAGGGTAAATAATGAAAAACGATATTGGTATAGTATTTTTGCTAATTATCAAATTACTTCCTCTTTTTTACTTCAACCTAAAGAAACAAAAGTTTTTCCTTTTGTCATTACACTGCCTCTAAATACTCCATTAACTATGTTTGACCAACAAGTTTATGTTAATACTAGATTAAATGTTGCAATGGCTGGAGATCCTAAAGACACAGATGCTATTGAAATTAGACCTTTGCCAATAATGGAAGCAATTCTTTATGGAATGCAATACTTAGGGTTTTATTTAGTAGCAAATATATGTGAATACAGCCCACATTTTAAGCATAGTGGTGAATTTGTTCAAAAAATAAGATTTAACCCTATAAACGGTATTTATAAAAATAAGCTTGAAAAAATAGATGTGATTTTTTTACCTAACCCACCATATCATTTAGATGTAGTTTTAGAAGTTGATAAAGACATAAACGGTTTTCTTCATGAAATGATATTTTTTAGGTCAGACAGTCTTAGCACCTCTTTTCAAATCTCAGGAGCAGATTTACAAAAACCTGTAGAGTATTTTGCTGGCCTAATCGCAAATGCCATAAATACGGTGGTAAACGCTAGTCAAAAATAGGAAAAATAGTTATTTTTGATTTGCCCAAAGTTTTTCTAACCAAGGAACGGATTTGCTTAAAGCTTCTGCAAAATCGCCTGTTTGAAAATGAGTGATTTTACTAACAACGTGTAATTCTACTTTTCCACCTTTAGCTTTTAATTTTTCTACAGCTTTTTCTGTTAAATCTACAGCAAAAAGTTCATCATCTTGACTATGAATAACATAAAAAGGAGTCGTTCCATCAGGCTCATCAATTGGTCTAGCAGAAACAGGTATGGCAGCACTAAATAATTTAGGATGTCGGCTAGCCATAAACCAAGTACCAATCCCACCACGACTATAGCCAGTTACTACCATTTGATTTTGATTTATTGGAAAATCAGCAATTGTTTTATCTAAAAGCTCTAAAACAGCAGCTTCGCTTTTTGGATCTCGCCAATCTTTACCCAGACAATCTGGAGCAATAATTACAGCAGGTAAATCTTTAAAAGCTGGTATAACTAAATTGTCTGCATAATCCTTACCATAGTAAGGGGTTACTTCTCCGCCATAATGAAGCGCAAGTATTAAAGGCACTTTTTTCTTTTCTTCTAGCTTAGGTAAATATATTGTATAACGAAGCGTTGAACCATCTTTTGTAACAAGTTCTTTTTTATAAGCTCCGGGTTGTAAAGTCTGTTTTTCCATAGAGTTAATATTACTACTAAAAAATAAAGTAATTAAAAGTAAAAAATTTGCTAACCACATTAAATAATCCTTAAAATATTGAAAATATAGTTACTTATTTAGTTTATTGATAATAGATTCAGCAGTTTGAACATGACGACTAGCAGTTTGAATATCAGCATCAATTTCAGCCTTTAAGCTAGCTCGTTCTGAATCAGGTGTTTTTGGAAACTTTTCTGTTTTCTTTATAGCTTGTTGCCAAGCGTCATGCGCTTTTTGTAGATTTTCTTGGGCATTAATTAAATCTTTTGATAAATCTTTCTCGTCACGCTCTAAAAATGGGGTAGCTTTTTGTAATCTAAAGTCAAACTGTACAATTTGAGAAGCTATAGATTCACTTTTGGCTGACTCAAGCAACTCTTTATGAATTTCTAGGGCTTGGCGGGCTTGATCAAGTGGGTCGCCTTGAGGCTTACAACCTATTAAGCTAATTATGCTAAAAATAACTAATAAAACTACTAATAATTTTACTTTCATTGCTTATTTTCCTATCACTTAGTAGCACCGGCTTGCTTAAGTAAATCAATTATTTCTGTAAACATTCCACCTATAGCATAACGCAGGGCTGTAGCACCTGTTTTTGCTCTAGCATTAACATTAGCCCCTGCTTCAATTAGTAATTTAGTTATTTCTAAATTGCCAGTTGTTGCAGCATAAATTAAGGCAGTTATGCCATTTTTTGCAGCTATGTTTACATCAGCGTTAGCCTCTAAAAGTAGCTTAACTATTTCTGGATAATCTTCTCTAATAGCATTAATTAAAGGTGTTGAGCCTTCATCATCTTGTACATTAACATTAGCTCCTGCTTTAATTAATATTTCTATAATTTCTGTTTGACCTTCTAAAACAGCATTAATTAAAGCAGTATTTCCATAATGATCTACAGATTCTAAGTCAATTCCAGCAGCTAACAGCACTTTTACGGCAATAATATCACCTTCTAATGCTGCAATTGGTAATTCGGGATTAAGATTATTTACCATATTTTAGTTATGCTCAAAAGTTATATTAAAAATAATAGGTTTATCTAAGCTTTTGCTTGATGACAAAGCTTTAGCAATAGACTCAATTTTTTCATTTCCATGGGAAATATTTATGGTTACTTTTTCTGCCATTTGTTGAAATTGTTCCCATTCATCAATTTTTCCAGCTACTAATAAATATCCAGGCTTACTATTAAGAAAACTAGGTGCTGCTAGTGGTTGTGCAGAAAAAATTATAGTGTAATTTTCCTGTCCGGGCTGATTATTAAATGAGATTACTCTTTCATCCCCATTATCTGAAGTTCCGTTAGGAAAAACTATTTTTTCCCCTTGCTCTATCTTATTGCTATTTAAGCCTGTTGCGGGACTAGGATTATTAGTTAAAAACGTTGTAAGATTATTACCTTCACCTAAGCCTAATATATATAAATAACCTGACTGTTTAGCTAAAAAGTGGAATTTAACATAATCTTGGCTAGAAATAGTTTTTATATCGGCTTTTTTTATAGAATTATTAGCTTTATCCTTTGGCAATACTTCTAACCAATATTCTAATACTTCCACTTTTTCTTGTTTTACGCTTGATGTATTGGAATTTAGCTTAGGTGTAGAGGTTGGATAACTTACAGAAAAATTTATAGATGAGTCTTTTAAGAAATACCATATTGTTGTAGATAGTAATGTTATAGCTAAAACACTTACAATAGCGAAAATAGTTTTTTTATTGTTTGTATTTTCTTTAGAAATACTTTCAGGAGTGTTTTGTTGTAAGTTGTTTGAGTTATTAACAGCAGAACTCTTGTTTTTATCTAAACTGTTTTTGATATTTTGCTGGGTATTTTTAATTTGTTGAGTATTTTGTATTTCTTTGATTGTATTACTGTTTGTTATTACCTTAGAGTTTTCTGCATTAGTTACTTCTGCTATTTCTAACAAAGTGCCTAGGTTTTCTTTAGCTTCCTGACTTACTAAAGTAGCTTCAACTATTTTAGTTTGTGCTACTTCTGGATTTTCTTTAGTTTTTCCGTCATCAGAGTTAATTTTAGTGTCTATTTTTTCCCCAACTAGAGTTTGAGCTTGAGAAATATCTTCTTCAAAATAAACTTCTGCTTTTAATGCTTCTCTAAGCTCATTAAATAGCTCTTGGCAATTAGCTGGACGTTTAGCCGACTCTTTAAGTATTGCTCTTTCTACTGTCAGGCTAAATTCTTTAGAAACATTGCTTACTACGTTACATAGCAATGGAGGCATAGTAACAGAGTGATGATAGACTAAATTTTGGATAGTTTTTCCGCTAAAAGGCTTAGCTCCTGCTACTAATTCATAGAGTATTATTCCTAGGCTATAAATATCTGCACGTCCATCAATATCATCTCCATTCCATTGCTCAGGCGACATATAATGAGGAGTTCCTAAGATTTGCCCTGTTGCAGTAAGTGCTGTAGCATCAGCACTTATAACTTTAGCAATACCTAAATCTAAAAGCTTAACTGTAGAACTACCGTCTTTAGCCTTACCTATCATTATATTATCAGGCTTTAAGTCACGGTGGATTATTCCCATTGAATGGGCTACAGATAAGGCTTCTCCAATTGGAGTTAAGATTTCTACTGCTTCTTTAGGCGAAAATCGACGGCGTTTTTTTAGTTCGTCACTTAAAGTTTTGCCATCAATATACTCTAGCACCATATAAAACATACCGTCAGCAGTAGTGCGTAAGTCGTGAACTGCAACAACATTAGGATGACTAAATTGGCGAGCCGTTTTTCCTTCTCTCAAAAAGCGTCTTTGGTAATCAGCCGTTTTGCTAATTGAACTAGGCATTATCTTTATGGCTACTTGATCGCCTAATAGAGTATGACGAGCAAGAAAAACTGCTCCCATACCGCCTTGACCTAATAGTTTTTCAATAAAATATTGTCCATCTAAAGTTGTATTAACTAAAGCAGTTAAGTCCTCTTCTAATATTTCGTTATCATCAGGACAGATGCTTAAGGTTTTTTCATATTGCTTTTTACAAATAGGACAAATTTTCATGATGGCTTAAATTAAAAAATTGTTTTCATAATTTTATGAATTTGCTGATATTTCGGCTTTTTAAAAATAAGTCTGTATTTTATCACTGCAAAGCTTTTAACGCACAGTTATAGCCGCTAAATTTGCTCTAGCCAACAAGCCACAAAAAGCACTGGAAAAAGAAATGTACAAAGTATAACCTATGCACACTAAAGAAAAATGCTTATATCTTAATTTTTATAAACTTAGGACTAATTAATATATGCTAGAAACATCTCTTAGTGCTTTTTTAGGAATACTTTATATTGCTGTGGGTGCTGTTACAGTTTGGTTAATTTTTCATGCTTCTAGTCGGCTAAAAGATAAAGGAGCTAGTGCAAAGCTTGTTAAAGGTCATCGTATTGGGGGTTATATCTTTATATTTCTTTTTTGTGTAATGACTTATTACATGGTTTTAAAAATTAAAGATACTCCAGATGAACTAGCACTACGTCCAATGCTTCATATGCTAATAGCTATGCTATTGATACCATTGATATTTATTAAAGTTTTAGTAGCTCGCTATTATAAAACTTATTACTCTGTACTAATGCCGCTAGGACTAATAATTTTTACACTCTCATTTGTTATTATAACAATGACGGTTGGCCCATATTTACTACGTCGAGCTACCATAAAGGAAGTTGCATTAGAATCAATAAATTTAGGTAAAAAGACCATAGATTTAGAAGCTGCACAAAGTTTAACCCAAAATAAATGTGCTAAATGTCATGGGCTAGACCGTGTGGTTGGGGTTCAAAAAGATGCTAGAGGCTGGCTTGCAACTGTTAATCGGATGAGAGCTTTGCCCGGTTCAGGAATTAATGAACCTGAGGTAGCCACAATAGTTTCTTACCTTGTATCACAAAATCCACAAGTAGATGATAAAGGGCAAATGACTGAACAAGGAACAATGGATGCTGGAAAATCCTTAGTTGATACACGTTGCAATAAATGTCATGACCTGGATCGCACTTATTCAGCTAAGAAAAGTGTTGAAGAATGGCGGACAACCGTTGTAAGAATGATTACTTATGCTCAAGGAAATGGACTATTTAAGCCTGGGGATGATGAAGCAATTATTAAATTTCTTGGCACTACACAAACACCAGAAGCAGTAGCAAGCAGATCTGAAAAAGTTAAAGAAGTTGCTAGTAGTGGACAAAGCTTGCTTGGAGATGTAAAAGCTCCTGAAGTTTCTTTACCACCTTCTCCATTTAGTGCAAATGCTTTAATTATAATGCTTATTTCAGCTATAGTTTTAGGAATTATGATGTTTTATAGACCTGGTAATTTACCTCTAGGAATTGCTCTTGCAGCGGCCTCTCCTGCTATAGTAACTAGTCCAAGTCCAGAAACTTCTTTTGCACCAACAAGTAAAAGTCCTGTAAAAGGGCCTCAACCCGCTACACCTGAACCAAAAAAGGCTGCTTTACTCTTACAACTTGCACGAATTGATGAGCAAACACATGATGCTAAAACCTTAAGGTTTTTACTACCCCCAGGAGAAGTTTTTGCTGCTCGTCCAGGACAATTTCTTACTTTTCAATGGATGATTGATGGTAAAAAAGTAGTACGTTCTTATACTATTTGTAGCTCACCTACTCAAACCGGGTATATAGAAATTACTCCAAAACGGGTAGATGATGGTTATGCCTCAGTGTTCCTTCATGAAAAGGCTGCAATAGGTTTAACTGTTGAAGCTAAAGGGCCTTCAGGTCAATTTTATTTTGATGAAAATAAACATAGAAGAATTGTTTTAATTGCTGCTGGTAGTGGTATTACTCCAATGGTTTCTATTTTGCGCTACTTAGATGATCGTTGCTTAAATATCGACTCTACTTTAATTTATGGGGTTAGAACTAGCAAAGATGTAATTTTTGAAAAAGAATTAATAAGGCTAAAAGAAAGTTTAACTAATTTTAATTACTTAGTTAGCCTAACTAAACCTGATACAAATTGGCAAGGCCCGACAGGACGAATTAACCGTGCTTTGATAGAAAAAAATGTAAAAGACGTTTCAACCTCAACTTTCTTTATCTGTGGCCCAAGACAATTTATGGATGAAATTAGCAAAATACTGCAAGGTATTGGTGCTAGCCCAGATCAAATAAAAATGGAAAGCTTTGGAGGTCGTCCACTTCTTTCATCGTCTGATAAAAATGAAAAAGTTACTGAAGAACCAGCTAAAGAAACTACAAAACTTGTAGAAAAACCTATTACAAAAACAACAGCTTCTATTACAAAACCTTTAATTGTGTCTGATAATAGCGTAGAATTTGCCCGATCTCGTAAAAACTGTATTATTCCACCTGAGAAAACCTTATTAGAAGTTGCAGAAATTAACAGCGTGACAATACCTTTTAGTTGTCGTCAAGGTCAGTGTGGAACTTGTACAACTAGGTTACTTGAAGGTGAAGTAACTATGGAAGTAGAAGATGGTTTAGATCCAGAACTTAAGGAAGAAGGCTATATTTTGACTTGTGTTGGTTATGCTAAAGGTAAAGTCAAACTAGATGCTTAAATAAATTAAGTAAAATACTTAGATTAGTAAGATCAGTTTTTAGGAAAAGAGGGATTTATTTATAATGGATCAAGTCTTTATCTAACAATTGTTTATCTATGCAAGCTAACCAACAAAAATTTAGCGGTACAAAACGCTTTGTCATTCAACATCGGCTAGGGGCTGGTGGGTTTGGTGAAGTGTATCAAGTTTATGATAAAGAACGAGATACAGTTGTTGCGCTAAAAACTTTACGTAATACAGAGCCAGAAGCACTTTATAGATTTAAGCAAGAATTTCGTACTATTGCTGATATTGTTCACCCAAATTTAGTTACTTTATATGAGCTTTTATCTGATGGTGAACAATGGTTTTTTACTATGGAACTGGTTAAAGGTGTAGAGTTTATTGACTATGTAAGTTTAGGTAAAACAGAAGATCAATTAGTAAACTTTAGTCGATTAAAAAAAGCTTTAACCCAACTATCATCAGGTATTTACACTTTACATAGCAAAGGCAAGCTACATTGTGATCTTAAGCCTTCTAATGTTTTAGTTACAGATGCAGGCCGAGTAACTATTTTAGATTTTGGGCTAATAACAGAATTATCAAAAAGACCCTTTGGAACTACTCTAAGTTATGGTACACCAGAATATTTAGCACCAGAAATTGCACTAGGTGAAGCAGCTAGCGAGGCTAGCGACTGGTATAGTTTGGGGGTAATGTGTTATGAGGCTTTAACAGGAGCTTTGCCTTTTGACAACACTTTTGGGGATGTATTAACTGAAAAACAGCTTTATGATCCACCACCACCTTCATCTTTAATTGATAATGTTCCAAAGGATTTAGATGCTCTTTGTCATGCGTTACTACGACGTGATCCTAGTAAACGTCCAAAGGGTGAAACTATTTTAGCAACTTTAGGAACTAACCATTCTAAAGCTTTATCAGTAGCCACATCAAATCCCACACAAAATTTTTTAGTTGGTCGTGAAGAACATTTAGGAAAATTAAAAAATTCTTTTGAGCTATTAAAAGAGGGAAATACAGTAATTAACTATGTAGAAGGTTTATCAGGAATGGGAAAAAGTATTTTGATTCGCCATTTTCTTGATGCAGTAGTTATAACAGAACCTAACACATTAGTTTTAACCGGACGCTGTTATGAACAAGAGTTTGTTCCTTATAAAGCCTTTGACAGTGTTATTGATAATTTAACTCAGCACTTAAAAACCCTTTTACCAGAAGATTTAATTACCTTGATACCAAATAATGCTTTAGCTTTGGCTAGGCTTTTTCCAGTTCTTTACCAAATAGAAGGAATTGCTGTTAGAAAATCAAAAGCTACTATTCCTGATTCTCAAGAACTGCGAAGACGAGCTTTTGCTGCACTTAGACAGCTTTTTCAAGAATTAGCAAATAGATATTTAGTTGTAATTTATATTGATGACCTGCAATGGGGTGATTTAGACAGTATTTCTTTGCTAAATGAATTATTGAGTCCACCAAATGCACCTAAAATGCTACTGATTTTTAGCTATCGTAGCGATGAAATAGAATCCAGCCCTTTTTTGAAAACGTTATTTTCTTCACCTGTAATTAATAGTCTTAATGTAGAAAAAATTATTGTTGGTGAGCTATCAGATAATGATGCTAGACGACTTGTTCTTGGGCTATTTGATAAGCAAAAAGTTTCTGCTAGACGTGTAGAAATGATTATCCGAGAAGCTAATGGTAATCCTTTTTTTATCAATGAATTAGTTTATTATTCGCAGCAAACTTACCAGGAAAAGCTAGATAATTTAGTCAGCCAAAATATAGAAACTACCCCTGTAATAGAAACTAATCGTTTATCTAGCCAAACAGATGAGCTTCAAGATTCATTGGAAGATTTATCTATAGTGACTACAAGGCTGGAAGATGTTATTTATTATCGAATTTCTCAACTACCTATAGCTGCACAACGATTAATGGAAGTAATTGCTGTTGCAGGCCAACCTATCGCCCGTCTAGTTGCTAAGCGTGCTGCTGATTTAGATAGAGAAGAACCCGCCGCAGTAGCCTTACTTAGAACTAATCATTTAATTCGTGTTAGGGGTTCAAAGGAATTAGATAAAATAGAGGTTTACCATGATCGTATTCGTGAAACTCTTATTAATAAACTAACTAAAAGTAAATTAAAAGATTATCATAGTAAATTAGCTTTAGTGTTAGAGCCTATAGAAAATATTGACACAGAAGTATTACTAGTACATTTTCAGGGTGCTGGAGATACTCAAAAAGCTATTAAATATGCTAGTTTAGCTGCTGATCAAGCTATGGATGGTTTAGCTTTTGACCATGCAGCTAAACTTTATAAACTTATTATTGAACTACAACCAACAGAGTCAAAAATTGGAGAACTAGAAGAAAAACTAGCTCTAGCTCTGACCAATGCAGGACGAACTATTGAAGCGGCACAAGCTTATCTTTTAGCTGCTGGTGAAGTAAAAGAACGCTTAAAAATATTAAAACTTAAACAATCTGCTGCTGAACAACTTTTAAGAGGCGGACATGTTGAGGAAGGTTTATCGGTTTTAGGAGACGTTTTAGCTCAAACAGGGATGTATTTGCCTCAGAAAACATGGCAATCACTTGTTTGGCTATTGTTTGGGCAGTTGCAATTATGGTGGCGAGGAATAAAATTTAAGGAAAGAAATATTTCAGAAATTGCTCCAGAAGAAATAGTAAAAATAGATATCTGTTGGTCAGCCGCTACAGGTTTAACAATGGTTGATGCAATACGAGGGACAGATTTTCAAGTTCGCCATTTAAATTATGCTCTAAAAGTGGGTGAACCTTATCGTTTAGCTCGTGCTTTTGCTTGGGAAATAACTTTTGCATCTACTAACCCTAGAGAAACAAAACGTTTACAGACATTTTCAAAATTAGCAGAAAATTTAGTTAATAAAATTGATAATCCACATGCTCAATGATTGTATTTGCTTATGTCGGGGATGGCAAACTTTTTCCAAGGAAAATGGGCAAAAGCTTATGAACTTACTAAAAAGGCTGGAAAAATTTTAAGGGAACGTTGTACGGCGGTTAATTGGGAAATTTATACAGCAGAAGTTTTTTTATTTAGAACTCTTTTCCAATTAGGAGAACTAGCAGAAATCCTAGAGCGAGTTAATTTAATTGTTAAAGAAGCTCAAAGTTGTGGCGATCTTTATGCTGAAACTAGTTTAAGAACTCGTGCTAGTTATCTTTATTATTTAATTTTAGATAAACCAGAAGAAGCCTCTAATGAATTAACAGAAGCAATGGAAAAATGGTCACAAACAGGTTTTCATGCTCAACATTATTATTCTTTTGTTGCTTATTGTGAAATTGCTCTTTACTGTGGCGATGGAGAAAAGGCTTGGGAACTTATAAAGGAAAATTGGGCTAAACTAAAACACTCTTTAATGATGAGAGTACAATTTATTTTAATAGAAGCCTGCTATCTTTTTACACGAGTTATTATTAGTCTTGCCTTAAAAACAGATAAAAAAGAATATTTTTTATCCAAAGCACTTAAATTTATTAAAAGACTAGAAAAAGAGAAAATTAGCTATAGTCAAGCTTATAGTTTAATAGGTCGTGCTGCTTTAGCTAGTTTTACGACTGATAACGATTCTGTAATAACTTATCTTGCTGAAGCAGAAAATAAATTTGCAGAATCTAAAATGCTACTACATGTTGCTACAACTCAATATGTTAGAGGTAAATTAACTGGTTTAGAAGGAGCAGAATTAATTTCTAAAGCAGAGCAGACTATGAAAGAGCAAAAAATAGAAAATATTAATGCTTTTGTACAAATGATGTTACCTGGAAAATGGAAAAAATAAGTTAATTACTTAAAGTTTTTTGGAGCGTGTTACAAAATAGTTGATAAGGTTTTTATTAGGCTGTTTGTAAAGTAACCAACCATATTTCTAAGATAGCCAAATGACATAGCCAGCTTTATTGAAACACGTCTCCACTAAGCTTTAGTTTAATAAATATAGATCTTCAATATTTATTTGTGGTTTTTGTGAGTTATTCCATTCATTTATTTCTAACTTTCCTAGTAGAGCGACATTTCTTCCTACACGTAACTGATCATAAAGATCTGAATGGTGCCACCAAATAGCTTCTAATGAAGGGCCTTTACCCGCAATCCTTAAACGAAGATGTTTATTACCAATAACTCTAGTTTCAATTAAACGGCCTTTTACAATAAAAGACGGACGAGGGTTTTCTATTCCGTGAGGTTCAAGCAAGGCTAGAGTTTTAATTAAATCTAAATTTACCTCCATTGGAGATAACTCACCTTCATAAGTTCTTGTATGTATTAAGTCATCCTGAGATAAAACTTTAGCTGCATGAGCATTAATGCGCTCGCGTAGTTCTGTAAGCTTATTAGCTGGCAGAGAAAAGCCAGCCGCAGCACTATGACCACCATATTTAAGCAATAAATTATCAGCTACAGCTTCTAAGGCTTTTACAATGTTAAAACTTTTAATGCTACGAGCAGAGCCATGAGCAATGCCATCACGAATTGAGCAAACCAAAGTTGGGCGACCATAGCGGTCTACTATTTTAGCTGCCGCAATTCCTACAACTCCTTGATGCCAACCATCATCATGTTCCCCACCTAAAACATAGACCAGATCTTCATAGTCTTCTTGTTCTATTTTTTTTAAGATTTTTTCTACTAACCACTGTTGAACCGCTTGACGTTGATGATTTAAGTCATCTATTTTTGTAGCCATTTGCCAGGCATCTTCTTTGCTAATAGCATCTATTAAACTAACTACTTGTAGGGTGCTGCCATCCATACGACCAGCCGCATTAATACGTGGGCCTAACTTAAAACCAAGGTCATAGCTGGTAATTTTATGATTATGTAGCCCAGAAATACCTAAGAGTGCATCTAAGCCTTTGTTTGTTGAACCAGTGTTAAGACCACGTAGCCCAGCTTGGACAATTGCTCGATTAGAATAACTACTAAGCGGAACCATATCAGAAATAGTGCCAATAGCTACTAATTTACAAAGAGATTGAAGAATAGCTTCCTGATTTTTATGTTCCTTAAGTAAAACTCTAGCTAATTGAAGTGAAATACCGCAAGCGGCTAAGTCTTTTTCTGGATAAGGACAGCCTGCTTGTTTTGGACATAAAACAATAGCGTCTTGAGGCGCGTTGCTACCTAAAATTGTATGGTGGTCAATGCAAATGCCTGTAATCCCCTTTGATTTAGCTAACTCCCATTCTTTATGTGCTGTAATTCCAATATCTACAGAGATTAAAATTTTAATTCCATCTGCTTCTGCTTGTTCAACAATGCCAGGGTTTAATCCATAACCGTCACGTTCTCGGTCAGGAACATGATAAGAAATATTTTTCCCACTAGAAGGATTAAGCAACCGAAATGTTTGTAGTAAAGTGATTAAGCCTGTTGTGCCATCACAATCATAATCGCCAACAATTCTAATAGGAGTACCTTTTTGAAGTGCTGAAAACAAAGTATGTTGTGCTTCATCCATATTTAACATTCCAAGCGGGTCAGGAATGTTATTAAGTGAGGCAGAAATAAAGTTTTGAGCTTTGGAGAAATCTTCTAACCCGCGCCAAACCAATGCACGGGCAACTATAGGGTTTATATGTAGTTTAGAGCTTAATGATTTGACTTTTTCTTCATCCACATTAGCCAATTGCCATTGGCAATTAGTAATGGAAGATCCAGTAAATTCTATTATGTTTTGCATACGGCCAATTCTAACGGAAAAATTTTGTTAAGGATAGTTGCAGTTGCTTACCAAACTTTGCTGGTATCCAATAAATTATTGAAACACCAAGTCCTGTTTCTAGCCTATCTTAAAACATAAACCCTATAGTTTCTACGCTTTAATAAGTTCGTCTAAGCAGCATTAATGTAAGGTCATCAGTCAATGGTTTACCTGCTTGAAAAGAGTTGAGGTCTTTGATAATAAAATTAATTATTTTATCTAAAGACTCTAAACTATGATTAAAAAGAAGGTTAGTAAGTCTGTCTTTACCAAAATCATCTCCAAAATTATTTTCAGCTTCAGTTAAACCATCAGTAAAAAGTAACAGCGTATCATTAGGGTTTAATTGAAATTTTGTAGATGAAAATTCTTCATCGCAAAACATTCCAACTGGAAGACCTGTAGCTTGTATGTCAATTAATTTGTCTGATTGTATTAATAATGGTGGTAAGTGGCCTGCATTACATATTTCTACTTCACTTGTGTTAGAAACTTTTCCACAAACAAGCGTTGCAAAGTGCATTGGCATTGTGCTTTCACAAAATATGCTGCTAACACGTTCTACCATTTGAACTAAAGGGAGATTTAAGGAAATAAAAGAGCGAAACATAGCATGTAACTGAGTCATTAACATTGAAGCCGCTACACCTTTTCCAGATACATCGCCTAGAATAAAGTAAAAATCTTTGTTATCAATACTTATTAAATCGCAATAATCCCCACTTACTAAGCTTAGAGGTTGGTATTTATAAGAAAAACTCCAACCGTTTAAGTTAAGATTTTCTTTTGGAAGCAGGCTTTTTTGGACAAGGGAAGCCATTTCTAAATCTCTTTGAAGCTCTCGTTGTTGTGTGATTGTAAGATCATCTAGGCAAAATTTAGTTAGTGGATTTGCCATTAACCTTTCAGGCTCTATTTCACCTTTGCAGATTTCACAAAGTCCAAAATCACCAGTTTTAACTCTTGCTAAAGCTGTATCAACTTCATGAAGAAGCCTTTTTAATTCAGGATTTTCTCCTATATCAGCTATTGCATGTTTAAGTTTAGTTTGACGTTCAAATAATTGATTTTGAATAATTGAATCTACTACAGTAACCATTTTTTCCTACTTTAACTTATTTTTGATAGGTGAAATATAAGCATATTGTTTAGTGTTGTCAATCGTGTTGATAGGTTTCTCTAAAGCCTTTTGATTAGTGTAGCCTTGATAAGAAAATTTTTTGTATTTTTATCTTTGTAATATTCTAAATTACTTAAGCTATCTTCTTAAATTTTAAATTGTTGCTTAATTTATCGTTAGCTTTTTTACAAACGCAATAGTTTCATTGTATATTTATTATTAATCCAAACAAATATTAAAGTAGGTATAGGAATTATATGAAAAAAGAAAGACGCTTAAGTTTTAGTTTGTTAGAAACTATAGGAAAATCACTAGTTTTAATAATAATTTTAGCTATGTTAATGTTACCTACTTCAATATGTTTGGATAATATTAAACAGTCTTTTAAGTTAATAGGGAAAAGCGTTCAAGCTCAATCAATAAATCTAACACCCATTATAAAAAAACTTAGTACAAATGTAGCTAAAGCTGAAGGAGGCCAAAAAGTTGTTATTAGTGGGAAAAATTTTTCTCCTGATACACAATTGATTTTAGGCAGCGAGAAGATTGATAGTACTGTAAAAAATGAGAGCAGAATTGAGTTTCAAGTTCCACCTCGAAATATTTCTGGTGCGTTGACACTTTCAGTTATTAACAAAAATGGTATTGCACAGTGCCAATTTAATCTTATACCTAAAGATTTTTCAGAGCTAAAGAATGGTGAAATCACTACTTTTTTAGGTGGGGCAGTTTACTTTGGAGATGGTTTGTCTGCTTTAAGTGATAAAGTTTTAATTAACCCATCTGATGTTACAATAGATGATAAAGGTAATATATTTTTTCCTGATACTTTTAACCATAGAGTTAGAAGAATAGATGCTCTAACAGGCATAATTACTACTGTTGCTGGAAATGGCAATGTTGGTTTTAGTGGCGATGGTAGTTTGGCTATAACTGCTAGTCTAAATTCTCCAAGTAAAGTAATTGTAGATAAAGATGGAAATCTTTTTATTTCTGATGAAGCTAATAATCGTGTCCGAAAAGTTGACACAAATAATATTATTACTACTATAGCTGGTAATGGTAATAGTGACTTTATTGACCCTTTGCAAGATAATGTGCTTGCTGTAAACGCTTCTGTTCCTTCTCCAAAGGGCTTGGCTCTGGATAGTAAAGGAAACCTTTTTATTATAAATCGCCAAATAATTTCTAGAGTAGATCCTATTACTCAAATAATTACCACAATTGCAGGTAGTAAGGATACTTTAGGATGGTCTGGGGACAACGGCCCAGCTAATCAAGCCCTCTTTGATTTCCCAAAACAAATAATAGTAGATGCACAGGATAATTTGATTATTTCTGACAGGGGTAGCAGTAGAATCCGCAGAATAGATTCTGCTACGGGTATTATTACTAGCATTGTTGGCGGTGAAATGACGGATAATGATGAAGTGCCTACGTCAATGGCTGGACTAATCTCGCCTAATGGTATAGCCCTAGACGATAAAGGGAATTTATTTATTGTTGAAGAATTTGGTTATAGGATTCGTAAAGTTGATTTTTCTACTAGCACAATTACCATAATTGCAGGTAATGGAAAAAGTGATTTTGCTGGTGATGGAGCATTGGCTATTAATGCAAGTTTTAGACGGCCTTTAGGCGTAGCAATAGATAAAAATGGAAATTTGCTTATTGCTGATCCTACTAGCAAAAGATTACGTAAAGTGGATTTAGAGACAAACTTAATTTCTACAATTGCTGGTAATGAGCAACTTGAATTTGTTAAGGCAGGGGATCCTCTTTCTTCTGCTTCTTTACTTTTTCCTTCAGGATTGGCTATAGATACGGAAAACAATATATTTTTTTCTGATAAAAGCAATCGTGTAGGCAAATTAGACATTAAAACTAAAACTATAAGTATTATAGCAGGTACTGGAGTTACAGGTTTTAGCGGTGATGGAGAAATTGCTACAAATGCTAAATTATCTGATTCCATCAAAATAGCACTAGATAAAGAAAATCAAGTTTTTGTTATTGATAGATTAAATAATCGAATCCGCAAAATTACTAGCTCTTCTAACATTATTACTACTATAGCTGGTAGTGGTAGAGACGGTTTTGTTAATGATGGGGTGGAAGCTACAAATAGTAGACTTGGTTTTCCTTCTGGCATATCAATAGATAACCAAGGTAATTTGTTTATTGCTGACACCATTAATAATAAAGTTCGTAAGGTTGATGCCAGTAAAATTATATCAACGGTTGCAGGTAACGGTACTTCAAATTTTACTGGAGATGAAATCCTTGCTATAGCTTCAAGTCTTAATAGGCCAATTTCCGTTGTTATAGATAATAGCGGGAATTTGCTTATTGCTGACACTTTGAATAATAGAATACGTAAGGTAAATGCTTCCGGGGTGATTACTACAATTGCAGGGGGAGGTCAAATTTCTGATATTGGAGATGGAAGTTTAGCTATAAGAGCTTCTTTAAGCAGACCCACATCAATGGTAGTTGATAAAAATGGAGATATATATTTTTCTGATTCGGGTAATAATCGTATTCGTAAAATAGATAGCATTACAGGCATTATTACTAGTGTTGTTGGTAATGGAGAAGTTGGTTTAAGTGGAGATGGTGCTTTAGCAAAAGATGCTAAACTAAATATACCAGAGGACTTAGCTATTGATGATGATGGAAATCTCTTTTTTGTTGATACATTAAATCATCGAGTTCGTGTAGTAAAAGGGATTGCTATAGGTAGGAATCCTAAACCTCCTCTTCCAATGATTACTGCTGTTAAATATGAAGATCCACTTCTTACCATTTCAGGAAGCGGTTTTGGTGAAACAGGAGCAACTGTATTTATAAACAAATTTGATCTAAGTTCTCGGATTGGTAAACAAGAAGCTAATACAATATTTTTGCTTGGAGATAGGCAAAAATTAAAATTCCGTAAAAGCAAAAATAAAATTACTGTAAAAACAAGTTTAGGATCTTCTAACACTTTTATTTTTACTTTGGATTAAGTTAGGCTACTGAAATATAAGATATTTACTTGGCTTTGTTATAATTAAAGTTATATCTAATTACTGCTCTACAACTTACAGGCTCACCATCTAGCAAAGCGGGTTCAAATTCAAGTTGTTTTATGGCTATAATTGCAGCTTGTTCTAAATCAAAACCCGCCCAATGGAGTATTTTTATATTTCCAATAGTTGAATCTTTACGCAAAACTATTTCTAGCTCAACACTTGCAGAAATAGCCATTTTTCTTGCTTTTTCGCTATAAATTGGCTGGCTACGTTTAAGAAATTCTGGTTGGTCAAAACGTTCATTTAATGGCGAACCTACAGCGGGAATTTCAATTGCTTCTAAATCCATTGGATCAAGGCTTGGCGGTTTTAATTCATTGGCTAAAAATGCAGATATTTCTTTGCTATAAGCTGGTAGGTTTTCGGCTAGTTGTTTATTAGCTGTTTGTGTTGCTTGAATAAGTGTAGGTTCTTTAGTTTCAATAAAATCAAATAAAATTAACTGCCCGCTTCTACTACTAACAAAGGCTAAGGCTAGATAGGCTTCTCCATAAAGTGTTGCTCCAACCTCAGCACGTTCAACAAGTTTGCTTTTAACTACTAAAAAAACTTCTGCTCCTAAAGCTTGTCCAAGATTTCGTGCATCTTGACAACTTAAATTTATATGATTAGAAGATGCTAAATTTTTACTTATGGTTTCTGTAAGGGATTTTTCTTGAACTTGAAAATTTAGGTCAGATAAATTTTTATTTAATGTAGCACTAAATTTAAGGCTTTCTTCATCTTCAAATAAAACTGCCAAGGTTAACTTTTCTGTTGTTTGGGCTAAGGTTTTAGGAGCAATAAAAAATAAAAGAAGTGCTAAAGAAACTAACAAAAAAGCTAACCTCATAATACCTCAAAGACTAAGTAAAAATAATAGTTCTATTGCCATCCACAATAATACGGTCTTCAATATGCCAACGTACTGCACGAGCTAAAACGGTTCGTTCTGTATCTCTACTAGTACGTTTAAGATCTTCTACTGTATCACGATGGCTAATTTGTGTAACATCTTGAGCAATAATTGGGCCGGCATCCAGATCAGAAGTAACATAATGGCCCGTTGCACCAATCATTTTAACCCCGCGTTTATGTGCCATTGCAAAAGGGTTTGCTCCCATAAATGCAGGTAAAAAGCTATGATGGATGTTGATGATTTTATTTGGGTAATGCTCAATAAAACTTGCAGACAAAATCTGCATATAGCGAGCTAGGACAATAAAATCTACTTTATCTTTAAGTAAAGACAAGATTTCTGCCTCTTGTTGGGATTTGATTTCTGGAGTAATTGGAAAATGGTAGTAGGGAATACCAAAAGATTCTACACGAGATTTTAGGTCTAAGTGATTGCTAATAACAAAAGGTATAGTTACGGCTAACTCGCCTGATTGCCAACGCCAAAGCAGATCCATTAAACAATGATCATAGCGAGACACTAAAATTGCTAGTCGTTTAACTTCATTACTATAAGTTAGTTGCCATCGCATATTTAGACTATTAGCAACCTCTGCTAAGGCTTTTTCTAGTTCTTTATGGTCAATGCTATCTTGATTAAGATCTAGCACCATACGCATAAAAAATTGACCGCCTCTATGATCTGTAGAATATTGATCAGAAGCAATAATGTTAATGTTTTTTTTGTATAAAAGTTGTGCAATTGATGCAATTAGGCCAGGGCCATCGGGACAAGTTGCTAAAAATGTTGCAGAGTGAGGTTTAATTATTTGTTCAGACATAAGGCAGTTATAAAAACAAAGACTAAAATATTACTATTACTTAATATTTTAGTCTTGTTTTAATCAGAAATTTTTAGGAAAACTATGGTAATTTTGCTAATTTAACGAATGTTTTTAGTCGTATTCGCGTCGGATTTTCTTTCTATTACGCTTACGTGCTAGAGCCGATTTGATACGCTGCTTTTCACCAGGTTTAAGATAGAAAGTATGTTTTTTAATATCTTTAATGATGTCTTCTTGTTGCACTTTGCGCTTAAAACGACGTAACGCACTTTCGATTGATTCGCCGTCATTGACTCGAACTTCTGCCACTATTAACACCTGCCTTTCCGTTTAACGCTTTATTGCGTATTAATGATATTTTTTAGATTTTTGACTTACAAAATTACCCTAATTTAAAATTTGTGAATTTTTGAAAGTGCTTAGAATTATCTAAATTTTCCGTAAACTGTCAACAAGCTTTGGAGAATCTATAATTTACTTGATTATTTGCTTTCAGACTTAAAGCTACGCGCACCTGTAAGAGCAGTTTCTATAGTTTCAACAGCTTTTCCTAATGCTCTTTCTTCATCAGGGCTATTAACTTTGCTGCTGATTTTTTCTAAAAGCTTTAAGTGATCTTGGCTTTTGTCTATGATTTTGTCTATAGCCTTACTAAAAGCAGGATCATCTTTTTTCTTTTCATAAACATCATCTAGTTTATCTAATAATTCAGAGATTACTTTAGTGTAATTATCTAGCAGTTGTGCGGTTGTACCGCTAGGCTCTGGCCCGTACTTATCAAGTTTTTCTTTCTCTTCTTTCTCTTCTTTCTCTTCTTTTTTCTTTTTATCTTTTTTCTTGTCTTTTCCATCTTTTTCATTAAATGATGTAGGAGCAAGACCTAAAATTACATTTAATCTACGTTCAGCAATATGTAAAAAAACCTTGGCACGTAGATCAATTAATTGTGCTTCTCTAACACGTTCTACTTCTTGTTCGTTTAAGTGATCTTTACCTTGCTGGTTAAAAGCAGGAAAAAGAATAAGTAAAAAACTTAAAAATAGCGAACAAGTTTTAGAATTTATAAGAAAATTAAGTAAATAAAACATAGTTAAACCCTACTATTTCTTTTTTGGCTGTTTTTCTAGTTGACGGCGTAGCACTGGCAAACGTTGTCTTACTTGATTGATTTCCTCTTGACGCAGTTTGCTATCAGCAACTTGTAAGAAAAGCTCATAAGCTTTTAGTGATTGTTGGTAATCCATTAACTTATCAAAACAAATACCTAAAAAATAGTAGCTAATTGAATTTTCAGGCTGTGCTTTTATTATCCAAATAAAATTTTCTGCTGCTGTAGCAAAATCATTTAGCTTAAATGATGCTAGGGCTAGTCCAGCATGAGCCTCATAGTTTTGAGGATTTTTTGCTAAAACGCTATTAAAATGCTCAATAGATACTTTATATTTTTGTGCTTTTAGCAGGGCTGAAGCTAGACCAACCTCAGTTTCTACATTGGGGCTAACATCAAAGGCTTGTTGCCAAAACTGGCTAGCTTTTTCTGGGTTAATATCTAAGTAAAGTTCTCCAAGGCGGGAAAGATGTTTTATATTTTTTGGATCTGAGGCTAAGAGTTTTTCAAGTTGACCAATTGCATCAGCGTTGGCTCCAAGTTGAGCTAGTATTTCAGTCAACACAGCTTTATTTTCAGAACTGTTTTTTTCAAGTAATGACTGAGCTAAATTAATTGCTGTTTTGTTATCTCCACTTTGGCGGTAAATATCTATTAGCATTAATCCAATAGCAAAATCATTTTTACTTAACTGATAAGCTATTTTTAGATCAGCAATCGCGCTAGCAAAGTTTTTTTGCTTTTGATGAAGTTGACCACGACGATAAAGAGTTTCTATGTCATTTGGTTGTAGTTCATTGGCTTGGTTAAAGCTTGCTAAAGCTGGTTCTAGCAAATTTTGTTCTTGTTGGCTAATACCTAATAGTAAATAATTACGGGCATTAGGTTTTTCTTGGGAGACTAAAGTTTTTAGTTCAGCTTCAGCTTCCTTATAAGCTTGACGAGTAAGTAATAACTCGGCTAGCAAAGCTCGGACAGGAAGCGAAGAGTCTAAACTTAAAGCTTGACGTAAGGCGTTTTCTGCTGCTTCAATATCATTTGAACGAGCAAGAGCATTGCCTAAAGCAGCAAAACCACGAGCAAAATCTGGTTTTAGTTGTGTTACATCTTTTAGTAATGCAATAGCTTCAGGAAGAAATTCAGCCTTTTTAGTAGCTAGATAAGCATTAGCACATTGATATTTTGGCTCAAATGCTTCTGGAAGTTGTTCTATAACTTTTTTATAGAGTGATATTGCTTGGGTTAAATCACCTTTTTCATAAGCACTTTCTGCTTGGTTATAAAGCTCTACTACTTCTTGTTGATCTTGGCTGTAAACAGGTGTAAAACTTAGAGTTATTAATAAAAATAAGTAAAAAATATAGCGATACATCTTGGTTTATCTTTAAGTATGATAAGTAGCTGTTGACTAAGCAACAAGCAACTAGCATATTATCATTTTAACTTTATTTAAGTAATTATTTCTTGAGGGCAAAATTGTGAGTAAAAAATTACCTATTTTTGATTTTGTTGGCGAGCCTAAAGATGCCGAGGCTAAAGAAGAAAAATTAAAAACTATTTTGCGGGGGATGAAAACCGTTATAGTTGCTTTGTCTGGCGGCATTGATAGTGCTTATCTTAGCTACATTGCTGCTAGAGAATTAGGAGAAAATGCTTTAGCAATAACGGGTGATAGTGCGAGCTATTCCGAGCAAGAAAAGCCTCAAACAGTTAGTTTTACAGAAACCTACAAAATCAGACATGAAATTATTTTTACTCAAGAAATGGAAAACGAAAATTATCTTAATAACCCACCTAATCGTTGCTATTTCTGCAAAAATGAACTTTTTACTAAGCTAACAGAAATTGCAAAAGAGCGAGGTTTTGCTTTTGTTTGCGATGGAAATAATAAAGATGATATTGGAGATTACCGGCCCGGTATGCAGGCGGCTAGAGATTTAAGCGTTCGTTCACCTCTAATTGAAGCTGAAATGACAAAAGCTGATATTCGGGCTATGGCGCGTCGTGCTGGCATTAATATTTGGGATAAACCAGCATCAGCTTGTCTTTCTTCACGAGTACCTTACGGTAGTCAAATCACTAAAGAAAAATTATCTACAATTGATCAAGGGGAACATTTTTTACATAAATTAGGTTTTCAAGTTTGCCGAGTTCGTCATCATGGAGATCTTGCACGAATAGAAATAGCTATAGATGAACTACCAAAAGCACTTAACCCAACAATAATTGCTCAAATACATCCAGCATTTAAGGAATTTGGTTTTAAGTATGTAACTTTAGATTTAGAAGGCTATCGTACTGGAGCAATGAACGAAGCTTTAAAATAACAGTAATTAATAGCAACCTATTATAAATGACTTTTTAAGTTTAGAAAGCGAGGAAAGACCACAATGACAAGCGATGAAGCAATCAAATTATTACTAGAAAAATTTACTAACTTAGAGGCAAGGCAAGATAGGTTTGAGGCAAGGCAAGATAAGTTTGAGGCAAGGCAAGATAAGTTTGAGGCTAAACTTGACCAAGTTATAATGGAAATTAAAGAACTACGCGGTGATGTAAACAGAATAGAAGCGAAAGTGGATGCTGAAGTTAAAGAATTGCACCGTGATATAAAGAAAGTAGAAGCGAAAGTGGATACTGAAGTTAAAGAATTGCGCCGCGATATAAACAGAATAGAAACCAAAGTTGATATGGTGCAAAGCACTCAAAATAATATGCGAAGCGGGATTAAAAACCTTCGTCGCATAGTTGATGAATTTCACTCAGAAACAAGCCAAGGTTTTGCTCGTTTAGAAGGTGAATATAAGGCTCATCGCCGTTATGTCCAAAGTAGCATAAATGATATACATTTGCGTCAAGATCACACCGAAGATCAAGTAGAAGCAATTAAAGATAAGTTGAATAAAGCTATAGAGTTAAAGATAAATACTTCGACAGATGAAGTTCTGAATTCCCTATGAAATAGGGAATTCAGCTTTTAGAATATCAAAATCTTTTTCTTGAGATCTATAGTCTATGGGTTATCTAAATCATTTCCAGCAAATTTATATAGCCTAGCAGGGCGATGAATCCCATCCATTTTAGTTTCTTGCAACTCAGTTAGCATGTTTTCAGAAAGAATTTTTTTACGAAAATTTCTTTTATCTATTGGACGGTTTAAGATTATCTCATAAACTCGTTGCAATTCGGTTAAAGTAAATTTTTGTGGTAAAAGTTGGAATCCTACAGTAGTATAGCTTAATTTATTTCTAAGTCTTTCAAGAGCATATTTAAGGATTTTTTCATGATCAAAGGCAAGTTCTGGCAACTTATACATTGAATGCCATGCAACTTCTTCTGCATCTGTAGCGGCTCTAAGTTCTAATTTATCAGAGCCAATTAGAGCAAAATAAGCAACCGTAATGACCCAGGCACGAGGATCACGACCTGGATCACCAAAGCTATAAAGTTGTTCAAGGTAAATATCTGTAACGTTGGTTTCTTCGTTTAATTCCCGTTTAGCGGCTTCTGATAAAGTTTCTCCATGACGTACAAAGCCGCCAGGAATTGCCCACATACCCTTAAAAGGTGCGATTTTGCGTTTAATTAGCAAGACTTTTAAGTCTTTGCTATCTACAGTAAAAATAATTATATCTACTGTTACAGAGGGGCGATCTTCTAGTGCTGGAACAAAATTATCTTGGTTATCTTTAGAAACAATTTGACTTTTCTGCAAAAAACACTCCTAAGCTATTGATTTAATTAACTAAATCTAGGGTGCGAACAAATTCTGCTCCTGCAAGTTTCATTTCATCAAGTGCAGCTAAACTAGTTTCAGGAGTAACACCGCTGATTGCATCTTCGACTACTGCAACGGAAAAACCTCTCTCTAACAGCCCTAAAACAGCAGCTTTTACACAATAATCAGTAGCAACACCAAAAACAAAGTATTTTTCCGCATCTAACTCACGAAAAACAGCTTCAGCGTTTTCATTACCAAACACGCTAAAAATAGTTTTTTCTAACACAATAGCATTATTTTCTATTTTTAAAGGTTGTTTTTCTGCTGAAATAACTGTTGCAGTGGCTATGTAGGTTGCAGCGACTTTTTCTTGGCCCGCAGTGTTACGCACACAATGAGGAGGAAATTGCGCAAATTCTGGATCATCTGTTGGATGAGCATCTACAGAAGCTACAACAGGGATATTTTCTTTTTGTGCATAAGTAACTAATTTAGCTAGATTAGCATTAATTTCCGGCGCACCAGGAACAAAAAGCGTTCCTTTAGGATCCATAAAGTCAAATTGTGTATCAATGTCAACAAAAACCATTTTTCTACTAGCCATAAAACTTTCTCCATATTTAATTAAAATGGGAGGGCGGGAGTCTCTCCCGCATGCGAACAAGATGTCCACGTTCCCAAAAGTTATTTAAGATAATTAGCTTTAACCTGTGCTAACAGATTATTTAGCGCGTCGCTAATAGCTACAGGGTAAATAGCTTGTTCGGTAAAATGATGATATTTACTAGGTAATTTGCTTAGGCTGTCAGCTAGATAAGCTCGTGAAGTTGTTAAATCAACTTTTCCAGCATCGGTTAATTCACCATTTTTAATTACTTCAACAAGTAAAGGATGGCTATTATCAGGAGTTTTTTCATCAGCAAGTCCAATTGTGTCGGATAAATATTTTCCATCTTGGTCATAGTGGCGAAAGACTTGTTTAGATCCTGGCAGAGTAATTTTTTCTGAGCTAAATTTAGCAGTAAATTGACGACTACCGTCAGAATTAGTTTTTTCTACTAGTTTGTAAACCCCACCTAAAGCAGGTAGATCACGAGAAGTTGAAAGTTCTGTACCAACGCCAAAAGTATCTACAGGAGCTTGAGCTTTAACTAGTTCTGTAATTGAGTGTTCGTTTAGGTCTCCGCTAACAACAATTTTGGTTTGATTAAGACCAGATTCATCTAAAATTTTTCTTACCTCAAAGCTTTGAGCAGCTAAATCACCGCTATCAATTCTTACACCTTTAACACCCGTGCCGATTTTTGCAGCATTTCTAGCACCTGCTAATGTGTCATAAGTATCTATTAATAAAGTGCTTGTGTCAGGGAAGACTTGATAAAACTTCCTAAATGCTGTTAATTCATCGCCAAAAGCTAAAGTCCAAGCATGTGCGGCTGTTCCATAAACAGGAATCCCAAAACTTTGACCTGCTGCTAAGTTTGAAGTACCAGCAAACCCACCTAAATAAGCTGCACGTGCGGCATAAGTACCAGCAAAAGGACTATGGGCGCGACGTGTGCCAAATTCTAAAACTGCACGTTTTTTGCCGTCTTGTTGTGCGGATGTAACAATTCTTGCTGCTTTAGTTGCAATTAAAGTTTGAAAATTTATTGTTGAAAGCAAATAAGTTTCTAATATTTGAGCTTCAATCAAAGGGGCAGTAATTCGCAAAATTGGCTCGTTGCCAAAAACCAAAGTTCCTTCAGGCATTGCCCACACATCGCCGCTAAAACGAAAATCACGCAAATAATCAAAAAACTCTGGCTTTACATGTTGAAATACAGTTAAAGATTTTAAGTATTCTATATCTGATGAGCTAAAACGTAGATTAAGAATATAGTTAAGAGATTGTGCTAACCCAGCAGAAACCAAATAGTTACGGTTTTTTGGTACTCGTCGAACAAATAATTCAAAACTTGCTTGTTGATTTTGTCCGTGTGTAAAATATCCGGCTGCCATTGTTAGTTGATAAAGATCCGTCATTAAACTACTGCTAAATTGCTCAACAGACATTTTATTGCTCCTTGATTTAATTAGTGTATAGATTACACTATCTAAATTTTATGTCAAGTGAAAAAAATCACAAATCAAAATAAATTAATATTTATCCAAAAGCAACTGGTAATATTGCATTAGAAACACAGTTTTATAAAATTTGATAGAAAGGAGAATTTATGGACGAGTTACTTCACTGGCGTTGGGCTTTAGGGTCAAATGGCCCAGATGCTATTTTTATAGCTAAATTTGAGCCATCTGATGCTAAGAGACTTAGAGAGGTAATAGATAACAACTTACCAGATAGTTATGTAAAGGTTAAAAAAAGTAGTTATACTAGCAGTTTTTTTGATAAAAACAAGTGTTCAATATATGAAAGTTATTTAGATACACATAGTTATGAGGAATTAAATAAAAGTTGGTTTGGGTTTGGAAATGTTTGGTATTACGGGCAGATGGAAATATTTGACAATATATTTGTTATTTACAATGTTTTAATAGGTACAGACTACCAGGAAACACCTTTGATTATTGCCTTAGCGAAGGATCCAAAACTAACTTTAAGGGAATGGGAAGTGATGTATTATGGAGAAGGTTATTCATCTGGTACAGTAGCATCTGGTAGAACAGCAGAATCATTAATATCTTATTTATACAATCAACAGGAAAAATCATAAAATTTTATGGATTATAGAGAAGATCTTTCAGGGTATGTAAAAGTAGGTAATCTAGTAGCAGTTTTAGAAGGACAACCACTAGTAATTGTGCATGATACTTATAGAATTGCGATCTACTTTGATGGAAAAAATTATCATGCAATAGAAGATATTTGTCCTCATATGGGGACTTTTATAAGTAATGGTTATCAAGAAGGCACAACTGTAGTTTGTCCTTGGCATAATTGGGAGTTTGATTTAGGTGATGGCAAATGTAAAAAACCTTTAAATGATTCATTTGTTAGGGTGTTTCCATTAAAAATAGTTGGAGAATCTTTTTACTTACCTAATAAGCTTTCCGAGGAAAACGAAGGTGAATTTGAGGATTGGGTATAAGTAAATTATCTAGCTTATTTTAATAAAATTTTAGCAAAATAGTTGAGCTAATAGTTTAACTACATCTCAGAAGTTGTTCACAAGGAAAAACTTGTTGCACTGACATGATCGCTCGTGCTAAATTCGCATTATCGTCAGATGCCCCTTAAATGCTCATTCCTAAAACTAGAGCAAATCAATTAGACGATAATCCAATAAGCAAAAATATACAGTTAATCTATAAAAATAATCTATCTAAGATTAAAATACTTAATATATTTATTAGGACAAACTTTTGGAGGTGAGCTTTGAACCGGGTAGCAAATACTTCCCTAGTAACGGATTTTAAATCCACAATGCAGTTAACACTTGATCAAGTGGTTTCTGCCTTAAAAATCCCCACTTATGTTTGGGTAGCGATGGTTTTACTAGCTGCAACAGGACTTTGCTATTCTTTAAATGTTCATACACGTAATGAATTAGCTCAAGCAAAAGTTAATCATCAACAAGTTAGCGAAGAAATACAGCAACTAGAATTAGAAAACGCTAGACTAGCACGTCAAATAGAATCTATTGAAAAAGATCCACGAACAGTAGAAACCCTAGCTCGTGAAGCAGGAATGGTTGCTGCTGGTGAGACAGTAATTTTTCTAACCCCAACAGCACAAAAGAAACCTTCTTTGTTAAAGAAGTAGATTATCTTTGAATTTCATTAATAGCTCTTTGTGCAGCGGCTCTAACGGTATCAGCACGGTCATTTTTGGCAATAGCCGTTAAAGCTGCTAAAACGCTTGTGTCTCCTATTGTTGCTAATGCGTCTGCGGCATTAGCTCTTACTGTATCCTCTTTATCGGATAAAGCTAACACTAAGGCTGGGGCTGCTTGACGTAGCCCCAAATTTTTTAGTGCTAATGCTGCTGCTGCTCGTCGTTGAGGTGAATTTTTTGATTGTAGCGAATCTAAGACAGGATTTAAGGCTTCTTCCCCCATTCTTCCTATTGCAACTGCTACACTTGAACGAACAATAAAACGATCATCTCCTAAAGCATTAACTAATGACTCAATAGCTCGTTTATCGCCAATTTCGGCTAGTACATTAGCAGCTAAAATTCTTAAAGATTCGTCAGTGTCAGTAAGTAATTGACAGAGTGCATCAACAGAATTATTACCAATAGTTGCTAAAGCACGAGCCACACCATAACGATTAGTTCCCCGACGATCTGTTTTTAATGCAGCAATTAACGGATTAATAGCTGACTCTCCCATTTTACTTAAGGCTTGACCAGCATAATAACGCGCTGGTGCAGTAGAATCACTAAGAATAGGAATTAAAGCTGTTATAGCACTAAGTGGGCGTAAATGCCCAAGTATTCTTGCTGCTTGCGCTCTAGCTCTCCAATTACGAGAAGACAAGGTTTTAATTAATGCTGGTGTTGCGTTATTGGAGGAAAGTTTAATTAATGAATCTGCTGCTAAAGCTCCAAGGGCTACATCATAACTAGTAAGCATTTTTACTAGGGGTTCAGCAGCCTGCTCATCTCCAAGATTTCCAAGTGCAACAGCAGCAGTAGCGCGAATTGCTGCATTTTCATCTTCAAGAACAGCAATTAAAGCTTTAGTGGCTTGGCTGTCTTTTAATTTTGCTAAAGCATTGATGCTTTCTAGTCGAGCAGAAATTTCACCGCTTTCTACATTAGCAACAAGCAATGGAACAACATCTTTTATTCCCATTCTACCAGCTAGATTTGCAGCATCGGCCCTCACTCGCCAATCTGTAGAGTTAAGTCTAGCTGTAATAGCTTCTGAATTAATCCCTAAAGTTTTTAATGCTTCAACTGTAGCTTCTTTTACTGTTGGGTTTGGGTCTGCTAAAAGTGCAATTAATGGCTCAATCGCTGCACGGTCGCCAAACATTCCTAAAGCTTGTGCTGCTTCTGTTCTTACCTGTACATCAGGATGATTAAGTGCCGCTACTAGAGGTTCTAAGCTTGATGGAACACCTAATGCTGCAAGCCAACGAGCAGCAGCACGGGGTGTTTGCCAATTAGGAGTTTTACCGCTTCTAATTGCTAGCGATAAATTATCAATGGTTATTCCCATTTTGCTTAAAGCAAAGTCTATTGCTGGACGGTTTTTTCCATTTTCATCTTTACGAACCTTAAAAAGTGCATCAACAGTCTCTACTTGTTGGAATGTGGAAATTGCTTTAACTAAACTATCTCCAAACTCTCTATCACGAGCTAATAAAAGTTGTCCAATTAAAACTGCTACTACTTTAGGATTTTTTGTGTCGGATAATGCTTGAATTGCTGATAGTTGAACTTTACGGTCTGGATCTACTAGTAAAGTTTTTAGAATTTCTAAGCTTGTTGGACTAGGTAATTTGCTTAGTGTAGGGATTATTTCAAAAATTATTTTTTCATCTCTTGGATCTTCTGCAAGAGAAGTTTTTAAGGTTTTTGTTAAAACCTCAACAGTTTGTAAGTCATTTGCTTGACAAAGGATATGGATAAGTTCACGTTTTAGCGCAATATCTACTTTATCTAAATTGCTTAACAAAATTGGGAGGAAATCTTTTTCCCCAAAATGATATAATGCACTAGCATAAATATGGCTAGAAGTTCTTTTTAACTGTTGTGCATTATGAAGATAACTTACAGCTTGCTTATCATTTATTTTTACTAATGTAATAGCCGAAAGCCATTCTACATCACTATTTTCATCTGTAAGTAGTGGAGCAATAAATTTAATAGCTTCTTTGGGGTTGACAGCTAAAATGGCTGGAATGCTTTGTTTACGCACAAAAGGATGGCTATCTAATTGAAGTTCGATAAGTAAGTTAAATGTTTGTTGGATAAAGGCTTGTTCTGATGGATGTTTTTGGCGGGCTAGTTCTGTTATGGCAATTGTTGCGCTGCCTCGTACAAACCAATAAGAATCTTTGCTAGCTTCTATAATTTTTGGCAACAATTTAGACCGTTGTTTAACGTCTAACCTAGCAATTGCTTGTAGTGCATTAGCTCGCACTAACCAATCAATATCTTTTAATGCACGAGTAATAAAATCAGCTATTTGTGGGTTATTGTCAGTAAGTAATTTATTTAGTGCTGTAACTCTTTGCTCTGCTACATCGCTTTCAAATTGGCTAATGGGGTCAATTTCAGCCGGTTTATTTTCTTGAATTGGAATTTCTTTTGTCTCTTTAACTGCTTCTTTAACAGTTTTTATTGGTTCAGCCTTGTTATTTTTCTTAGTAGCTTTACTCTGCGCTAAAGCATTACTAGAAAAAGAAAGAGTTGTTGCTAAAACTAGGCATGAACAAAATAAGAAAACATTTGATTTATTAATTATTGACTTGATTCCAACTGCCATAAACTTGTCCTACTTGTATTGCAATATTATTTTGGTTAGCGCGTACTATTCCTGTTTCATCCATAAAAAATGATCTTTCTCCACTTTCTCCATATTTGCTAGGTGTGGCAATAATAAAGAACTTAGCTGCACGCTTTTTAGTTGCTGGACTAATATAAAGTGTTAGTTCATAACCGTTAATTTCACCATTGGCAATTTCATCTTCTAAAGTTCCTTCATCGATTAATGTTTGTAAGTCAGCAAAATTTCCTTTTCTTCCAGCATAAAGATTTTGTTCTTTAAGTAATTTTTCAAGCAAAGAAATCATTGCAGTTTCATTTTTAGCTACTAAATTAGGTTTAGGCTTAGGTAAAACTGGTTTAGTAATTTCAGTAGTTTCTAAACGAGCAATTTCATTATTTTCTTCAACTTTTTTGATCTCATTTTTATTAACTTTAATTTCATTTTTATCTGAAGGATTAATAGTTAAATTTTTATTTGTTTCTATAGAATTATTATTTGAATTATTAGAGTTATTTACAGCTACAGAATTATTTGAATTATTGCTATTGTTTAGTTGAGTGTTAACAGGACTATTATTTTTATTAGGGTTAGTTGCTGTAGTTGTATTGCTAGGAGTTTCTGGAGTTTGTGCAGTTTGATTTATTTCTTCTTTAGGTAAATTAACAGTAGAAGGTTTATTAGTAACTACTAAGTCTTTATTATCGCTAGTTTTTGCTGGAGGAAGCGGAACTCTACTTGTATCAATGCCATTTACTATAGTAGGAATACTATTTGTGCGATTAGCTGAAACTGTGGGCGATAAAGTGGTTTTTGGTGTTTCTGGTAATGGTTGAGGAGGCTGTTTTAATTGAGTATTAATAGAGTTATCAACTAAGGTTTTGTCTGTAGTTACATTATCTACTTTAGCAAGTGCATTAGCATCAGAAATAACTTTAGGAGGCTCATATTTTTGTACTCCCATTAAATCTAATGCTTCTCCAGCGCGTGAACGCACAGTAGCTTCTTGGTCTGATAAAGCTTCACGTAGAGCATTAACAGAACGTAAATCCCGGCTACGACCTAGTAAAAATGCTGCTAAAGCACGTATTTCAGAGCTTTGATCTTTTAGACCAGCAATTAAATTTTGGCTAGAACTACTGTCAGCTAGAATTGCTGATAACAGTAAAGCTTGCTGACGGGTAGCAACATTACTATCTTTTAAGGCTAGATTTAACTGATCAAGAGCCTCATTTCCAGCTTCTTTGAAAAATAGCGACAAAGGCGAACGTAAATTATTTATATTAGCTAGATCTACTTGAGGCATTAGACTTAGTATTGCATTAACTGTTTCTGGACGCTGAATTTGAGCAAGTGCTATAGCCGCTTGGTTACGAAGTTCTAAAGATTTACCTTGGAAAATTTCCATCAAAGGTTCAATTGCGCGTACACCACCAAGTTTAGCAACAGAATTAATAGCACTACTCTTTACTGTTGGGTCATTATCGTTTTTTATTAGGTTAGCAATAGATTCAAAGGCTCGTTGATCAGCTATTTTAGTTAAAGCTTCTACGCTAGCTCGGCGGGTGTTGCTGTCAGGGTCAGCTAGGGCGCGAATTAATGGTTCAACAGAGCGTTTATCCCCTATTTTACCTAAAGCTATTGCACTGCTACTACGAGCAACACGGTCTTTATCTTGTAGGCTATCAATTAAAATTGGAAGTGCGCGAGCATCTCCAATGGTTCCTAATGAATCAATAGCACGGTTTTTTACACGAGCATCATCTAAATGGACAGCATCCATTAAAGGTTCAACAGCTTGACGATCTCCTAAACGACCTAGGGCATAAGCGGCATTAGTACGAACAAATTGATCTGGATCGCCTAGAGCCTCAATTAATGGTCGGACGGCTCTAAGGTCTTGGACACGTCCTAAAGATTCAGCTACAGCAGAACGAACTAGGCGGTCTGGATCTTTTAAGGATTCAATTAAAGCTACTGTAGCAGTATCACCAGCAATTTCACCAAGTGCAACGGCTGAAGCTGTGCGTACATAATTATTACTATCTTTTAAGGCTTTAATTAATGGTTCTGCTGCTTTTTTATCTCCAATACGGCCTAAAGCCTCAGCTACAGCAGTACGTACTTGAGCGTCAGCATCTTTTACTAAGATATTTGTTAAGGAATTAATAACGCTGCTATCTCCAATACGACCTAATGCACTAATAGCAGAAGAACGAGGATAGGCTTCTATATCATTTAATAATGGTAACAATGATGTTATTGCTCGATTGTCGCCAATACGACCTAGAGCTACAGCAGCAGCACCACGGGTTTCAATATTGCTACTACGCAGGATTTCTATTAGTGGGTCAATAGCACGTTTATCTTTAATTTCACCTAGTGCAAGTGCAGCAGCAGCACTTACAAATTGATCTGGGTCTTTAAGAGTAAAAACAAGTGCTGGAATGGTTTGTTCATCACCTAATCGGCCTAGATCCTCGGCAGCTTTACGACGAATACGGCGATCTTCTGAACGAATGTCTTTTAATAATTGAGCGCGACGATTTTCATTATTTTGCTGTCCATAACTAAAACTTGGAATTAAAAAGAGCAGCAAAATTGATAAACAAATAATTATTCTTGATGTCCTCATGACTGACCTCAAATCTAGGTGATAAATAAGTTAAATTTACTTTTGTGGATTTTTAGGAGCTTCTACAGCTTCGCGCTTTTCCATATATGAACTAATGTCTGTTATTTCTGCTGGCTTATCTAAATTTCCTACTAACAAATTACGTACAGGTTTTGGTAAAAAGAAGCTAGCTAGATTGGAAATTGTTGTAACTAAAGATTTAATCTTAATTGAACCGTCCCAATGTTCTTCTACTACTTCATCTGATGCCCGATTAATTAACCTTAAAATAGAAATTGCTATTAAATACATATCATCTACTTGACCAATAAAAGGGAAAAAATCAGGGATAAAATCAAGTGGGGTGATGACATAGACAATTACTGCTAAAAGGACGGTTTTATCAGCTTTAGAAACTCTTGAATCAGTAAGTAACTTATACATCAATTTAAGTAAATTGGGTAAAAAGGTTATTGCTGAACGCATCCAGGACTTAGCTTGTTTACGATCTTTAGGATCGTAGGGAATTACGTTCGACATAAGAACTCCTTAAAAAATAAATTTAGCTAATTTTAGATTAATTAACGAACTTCACCAAGTGTAGGTGATAATTCTGTCACCAAAATAAAATCTATATTAGCAAGTTTACGTCTAGCAGTTATTGGGGTTTGGTGAGGTAGTCCAAATAGTGATGGTTCTGGGTAAAAAGGCAAACGTTCGCCAATATAAATAAATTGAACTATAGCATCAGGCTGATCTAGTTGGTTATCAATAAATAAACTGCTTGTGTTTTCTGTTACATAAAGCTCTTGGCCTAATTCTGATTTAAAAATTGCAAATGAGGTAGTTAAATTTCCCTCTAATTTAGTTAAAGGTTTTCCACTAAGGAAATACTTAGTTTGACGCTCTATTTTATGAATGGTTAAAGGCTTAGGAGGCGAAAATGTATTTTCAAAACAATCCATACAATCACTTTTATTTATAACCGCATATGAACCAACAGCACCTTTATAAATAAATTCTTCTGTGTAATTAAAAAGACATAGACGATCAAAATAAAAACTTAAAGCATTAGAAAATAAATTAAAAAAGAAATATTGCTCTGAAGGGTGAAACAGATAATTTTCAGGAACAATAGTATAATAGCCGCCAATCCAAAAAACAGTTTTGTTATCATCTAAATTTGGCTTAATTATATTAGCTATGTCATGACCAGTTGTTCTAGTATAACTACTATCACAAAGGCGTATAATTTCTGCTTGAGCTTTTACTATTGCAGGGCTAAATAGAGCTAAAGAAAAAATTACTAGTAAACTAGTACGTAATACTTTATTAGCTTCTTGTAGACGTTGTGTTAAAAACGGCCAAACTATGCTTAAGCCATTAGCAAAAAAGTAATAAATAGGTGGTAAAACAACTGTATAGTAGCGAGGTTCTTTACGAGTAGGAACAAGTATTAGTGAAAGTGTTAAGTAAACGCCCCAAAACCAAAGTAAAAATATCCAATCTAACTTTTCTCTACAATAAATAGCCTTAAGCATTCCTATTAGAGCAATTATTAATATAGGAGCAGTAACATGATAAAATAAATGTGCTAACTCGATTGCAACAGAATCAATATAACTGCCTCGGTCTTTAGTTTGGCTAACACCTAAATATAGGCTATCTAACCAGCTTGTAAGATATTTCATACCCCCACTAAAATCTATTTTTGCTCCCCAAGTAATTGCTACGTAATGGAAGCCTAGCAATATCACTAAAGAGATAAAAGCCACAAATGCCCAATTTTTAATTAATTTTGCCCAATTACTTCTATCAGTTGCAACAGCGTAAAGAACACCTAAAACACCTAAAGGTAGAAGCTGATAGCGCAAATTAAAGATTAGCCCTAGAGCAATTGCTGCTATAAGGTAACGTTCTTTAGAGACAGCTTGCCAGTAAACCATAATTAAAAAGCAAGCAAACACTTCTGGCATAAGAAAAATCCAGTAGTGCAAAAACATAGCATTAAAAGCAAGTAACAATGTTGCTAGCATAGCAAATTCTCTAGCAATAAGCTTACGTAACATTTGCCAAAATATTAAAAGACAGCCAAAACCAGCTGTTGTCATTATAAAATATGGGGAACGTTCAATAATGGCTTTTGAATCTAAGACTTTAGCTAGCCATGCAAATGGTAGTAGCACAAGAGAGAAAGAAGGTGGACGGGGTATATCATAACGGGTTTGAATACCTACTAATTGCCTAGCATTATTAATATACTCATAACTATCATAGTAATGTACATTAACTCTTAAAGAAAGAACTACCAAAAAAACTAATAGTCCAGCTAAAAGAGCTAGGCCAAATTTCTCAAAAACATGTAATGGTAGATTTTCTTGGTTGTTTATATGTGACATAAATGGCTAATTAGCTTTTAACTCATCAAGACGAGCCAAATTTTTTGTTGCATTAATATAATTTGGATCAATGCTTAGGGCTTTTTCAAAGGCTTTGCGAGCTTCATTATAGCGTTGCATTTGACTATATGCCACCCCAAGATTATTGTAGGTTTCTGCCTCTAAACTATTTTTAGGCGTTAATAATTTTAATACTTCAGTAAATTCATTTATGGCTTGAGCAAATTTCCCTTGTCCAAGTAAAGCTTTACCATACCAATTACGGGCAATAGCATTGTTTGGCTCAAGTTCTGTTGCAAGGCGCAAATGCTCAAATGCTGCTTGAGGCTGGTTTAATGTGTTTAGCAAAATACCTAAATTATAATGAGGTTCTGCTAAGGCAGGATTTATACTAACAGCCTGTTCTAGTTCTATTTTGGCATTAGCTAAATCATTTGTTTCAAAAAATAATGTAGCTAACTCTTGATGAAGTAGTGCATCAGGTTGAGATAGTCGGATGGCTTGTTGCATTGCTTCTATTGCTAAACTATAGTCTTTACGTTTTTGATAAATTCTTGATAAATCAATATAAAGATAGCTTTGAGAAGGGTCATTATCAGGAAAAATTTCAATAGCTTTTTTAATTAATGCTATGGCTTCATCATAACGACCCTGTAAATAATAAACATGTCCTAGCATTCCTTTAGCTGTGGCTTTTTCTGGTGCAATTTCAATAGCTTGTAGTAGTAATTTTTCTGCTTCTAAATATTTTCCTTCGCCTACATAAGTTAAAGCCATTGCTCCAAGACCTTTGATATTATTAGGTGCAATACGTACTAATGACTCTGTGTAGTTACGGCTAGAAAGCCAATCAATATTACGGTAATAAGTTCTTATTACTGAAGCAATAATAATTATAGTAAGAAAAAATACTGCTAAATATTTAAGTTTATCTTCTTTTGAGTAAAGCCAGTAAAGTCCTGTTGCTGAAAGTAGACAAATACTTATAGAAGGGAAATATAGTAGACGTTCAGCTATAATAATTCCAGTTGGAATAAAAATATTAGAAACAATACTAATAGTAACAAAGAAAAATAATATTGCAAAAGCTGTTAGTCTTTCTTTCCAAAGTAAATAAATACCTGTAGATAGTGTAGTAAGTATTACTAACAACGATAAGATTACCCATAAATTAGGGCTAGAAGTTTTAGGAATTTGGCTAAAATCATAATCTCCAACCAGATCACTAGGCCAAACTAGCAATTGAAAATACTTAATAAAAGCTAAAGACATAGTGTAAAACCTAGTACTAAAGCCTATTCCACGCCAATAAATCCATGTATCTGGCATACCTAAATTATTTAACACATAGATGCGGATAGCTATATAAACGCCTGCTACGGCTAAATAACCTGTATAGCCTTTAAGTAACTTTTTTATAGACCAAGAAGGCCAATATTTACAAATATCTGATAATATTAAAACACCTATAAGAGTAATACCGCTTTCTTTTGCAATTAGTGAGAAGAAATAAAGTAGTAAAGAAAGTAAGTAGTATTGAGAGTTTTCTTTGCTTAAATAGTAGCTTGCCCAGGATAGTAGAGCAAAAGTAGCTGTAAGGAGTTCTGCACGACCAGAAATATTACTAACAGCTTCAGTATGAATAGGATGGACTGTAAAAATCAGAGCCGTAAATAGTGCTAAAGTATCTTTTGAAGTATAACGTTTTACTAGCCAATAAATTACAAGGCTGTTAAAAGCATGAAGTAATAAATTAACTAAATGATAACCCCAGGGGTCAAGACCTCCCATAGCATAATTAAAAGCATAGGTTAAACTAGTCAAAGGGCGATAAAGGCCAGTAGGGTAGAGGTCGCCCCAATAGTTGCTAGTAAAGAGTTTAGGAATTGTTGTCAAGCTTTTTATTAATTCATGATTTACAATGGTAAAAGTGTCATCAAGTACAAAATCACCAGCTAAAGAATTATAGAAACACAATGCTGTTAAAAGGAAAATTAATAAAAAAGGCAAAAGTTTTAATTTAAAGTTTTTCATGGGGTTTATTATGTTTAGAAAAAATTTTAGTTGGTAGTAAGAACATAGTTTATTAAAAATAAACTTTTCTTTTCAACAATGTAAATTTTACACTTTACTCTAGTTAGTTATCAGCTTATTATGATGTCTAGTTTTCTCTAAATAACTACCAGCTAAAATATAGACTAATAATAAATTGCTGTTGGCAATCTAGCAAACACTAGCAATATTAATTGTGCCACTATAATTTTCAACAGACTAAAAAACATTGGGAGCATTGTTTATGGACAGCACAATAACTTGTACTATAGCGGCAATTACTGATGTTGGTATGGTGCGTAAGAACAATGAAGATAATTTTATTTTAGCCGACCTGGTTGCGGGTCAAAGCTTGCCTTCTTGGTGTGAAACTACACATAGAGTAGGAGAAAATGCTTTGCTTCTAGTTGTTTCTGATGGTATGGGTGGGGCTGAATATGGTGAACTAGCTAGTGAATTAACAGTTTTGTCTGTAAAAGACGCTTTAATGAGAATGTCACGTAATATTTCTCCTCATGACCGAGTGATTGCAGCAGTAGAAGAAGCTAATCATGTTGTTTGGCAAGAAGGGGAAACACAACCGCACTTAAAAGGCATGGGTGCTACTGTAACCGCAGCCTTAATTGAAGATGACCAAGCTTATATTGCAGAGGTTGGGGATAGTAGAGCTTATTTAATTCGTGGAGCTAACATCAAACAAGTAACTACAGATCAATCCTTTGTTGCTCAATTAATTGCTAAGGGTTTATTAAAACCAGAAGATGCTGTAGAACATCCACGTAGAAATGTGATTTTACAATCCATCGGTGCCCAAGATGCTGTTCAAGTAGCTGTTATTATGTTTCAAATTAAACAAGGAGACACACTGCTACTTTGTTCAGATGGTCTTTCTAATCTAGTTACTACAGGAGAAATGTTATTTTTTAGTGAAAATATGGAGCCTCATCTAGCTTGTCAAAAACTAGTTGATATTGCTAAACAGCGTGGAGGACAAGATAACATTACTGTAATTATTGCTAAATTTGCTGGAGCCGGACTAGAAATTAGTAAAGACGTTAAAGGCTTAACAGGAATGCTCCAAACACTTTCTAGTTTTAATCCAGAACAAAATACAGAAAAAACTCATAAACGAACACAATTATTAGGTAACTCTTCTATTATTGAACGCTATTATGGTGCTAATAACCAAGACCCTTCAGGAAAAGCACAAAGTATTGACTCATTAGCTAGCTTTCCTAATGCTGAAATAATTAAAGATGAGAGTGAAAAGCTTCTAGAGTGGTTAGATTATTGTCATCAGATTTTAGAATTTAAGGCCGATCAAACCCAGGAAGCTTCTGATTGGTTTGCTGCTCAAAATGTAAATTTTATAGAACTCCCAAATGTACTTAATAAAGTTAAGGAAGGCGTAGATGGCTTAAATAAAGCTAGGGATGCTGTAAGAGAACTAATAAAAACTTTTGGCAATAAAAAATAATTAATATACAAAAATTTTACTTTTAATAAATACGTGCTTAAGAACTAGCATTATGTCGGTTTTTTATCAATTAGTTACTCTAGTTAATATACTTTAAGTTGATAAATCTACTTTCCAAACTATTAAAGATTTATTAAAATTAACCACTTTTTTATCTTTGTCCCACAAACAACATACCAATAATTATTGCTAAATGAGGTTTTTGATGAAAACAAAGTGGTTAGGTTTCTGTCTATTACTACTAACAAATATACTAATAATTTCAAATCTTCAAATTTTATCAACCCAAGCACAATCTAAACAAAGCCCATCTGAACGCGCTAGAGCAGCAAAAAAATTAGCTAAACAAAGTAAAGCTAAACAAAATGCTACAGAGTTTTTTACTGAAGCAGAATTAGAAGGATTAGATTTAGCTAAAGAACGTTCTAAACATTTTTCCCGTCAAAGAATATTCCCTTTTAAGTATTTACCTTCAGATCAACGCCTATCAGCTATCAGACAAGTTAGAGAAAATAATATAAAAGCTCTAGCTAGTAGTAACCTGGTAGAACCACTAAAAGCTATTGGCCCTGCTCCTATTTCCAATGGTCGAACTTTAGCACCTGCTGGTAGTGGAACGGTTAATGGTCAACGTCAGAATGTTACTGGGCGAGTTACTGCCTTAGCAATAGATCCAAAAAATACTAATATAATTTACTTAGGAGGAGCGCAAGGAGGCGTTTGGCGTACTAGCAATGGCGGTCAAAGTTGGACACCTCTAACAGATGATGCACCTACGCAAGCTATAGGTTCACTTGCAATAGACCCAACAAATTCTAATATTATCTATGCTGGAACGGGAGAAGGAAATTTTTCAGCAGATTCATTTTTTGGGATGGGTATCCTAAAATCTACTGATGGAGGGCAAACCTGGCAAAATCTAGCAGTAGATGATTTTGTTGGACGTGCTGTTAATAAAGTAGTAATAGACCCAAGTAACACCAATGTTATTTATGCTGGTATTGCTAGCGCGTTTGCTGGAATTTCTGGAGGTGTTAACCCTACTTTGGCAATTAACGGAGTTTACAAATCTACTAATGGTGGACAAAGCTTTACTCCTTCACTAAGAATTACTACTGCTGCTGCTTCAGGTAGCACGGTTTTTGATGTAGCAATGGATCCAAATAATCCTGCTGTTTTATATGCAACAATCAATGGACAAGGAATTTTCAAAACTACTGATAGTGGAGCTAATTGGACTAGATTAACAGGTGGGCTTCCTTCTACTGGTTTTGGTCGTCCTGATATAGGAATTGCTGCTAGTAATCCATCTATTCTTTATGCTTCTTTTTCTGATTCACGTTCAGATGATTTACTTAATATTTTTAGGTCTACTGATGGTGGAAATAGCTGGTCTTCAGTAACTAAACCTTTTGCTAATGCCTTTGGAAATATTTGTCAATGTAGCTATGATAACTTTATTGAAGTAGATCCTACTAATCCAAATATAGTTTATTTTGGAGGTGTCTCACTTTATCGTAGTGATAATGGAGGTCAAAGCTGGGTTGAAATAGGTGTAAATGTACACGTTGACCATCATGCAATAGCTCTTACTCCAGGTAATCCACGTAGAATTGTTGTAGGTAATGACGGGGGGGTTTGGATTTCTGAAGATCGTGGTGATACTATGCTTAACATCAACAATAACTTAAGCTTAACCCAATTTCAAAGTGTTTCCATTCATCCAACTAATGCAAATATTACTATTGGAGGAACTCAAGATAATGGAACAAATCTTTATAATGGCACAAATACTTGGGTACATGTCTTAGATAGTGATGGAGGATTTTCTAGGATAGATCAAATGAATCCTAACACTATGTATAGCACTTTCTTTAATTTACCAGGTGTTTTAATTGGGCCTCTACGTTCTGATTCAGCAGGGGCTTTTAATACCTGGGTCAATGCTCGTAGTGGAATTAATCAAAATGATGATGTTTTGTTTTATGCGCCACTAGAATTAGACCCAAGTAAAGCTAATACACTATATTTTGGAACATTTCGTCTTTATCGCACAGTTAACAAAGGAGTTAGCTGGACACCAATTAGCCAAAGGCTTGCTAGAAATACTCCAAATGTTATTTCCAATATTGGAGTCTCAAAAGTAAATGGTGCAATTTATACAGGCTCAACGGATGGGGCAGTATTTATTAGTAAGGACAATGGAGCATCATTTCAAAATGTAACAGATAATCTACCTAACAGATATATTTCTGAAGTCTTACCAGATCCAAAAGATGCAAACACGGTTTATGTATCTATATCAGGTTTTCGTACAGGGCATGTTTTCAAAAGCACACAGGGCGGAGGTAGTTGGCAAGACATTAGTGGGAATCTACCAGACATCCCAGCTAATGCTTTAGCAATTAACCCTACAGATTCTAATAATATTTTTGTTGGTACTGACCTTGGTTTATTTGAAACTATGGATGGAGGCAAAAACTGGCAATTAGTTCCTGGTATGCCAATGGTTACGGTTTTTGATATGGATTTAAGCGCAAGATTTGGCATTCTTCGTGTTGCTACTCATGGTCGTGGAATGTATGAAACAAAAATTAATATTGCTCAAAGTGGCAATGTAGTAATTAACAATGCAGTATTTGCTAAACCTAACCTTACTATAACAGGGTCAGGATTTGGAACAAGTGGAGTAAAAGTTGTAGTTAATGGACAAGATATTAGCTCAAAAATTACGCAACTATCAGATAGCTTAATTACTCTAAAAGGTAATAAAAAGAAGCTTAATCTTGTTAAAGGTGCTAATCAGCTAGTTGTTACAAATAGCGGTGGTGCAGCAGCAAACTTTACTTTTAATTTTTAATATTTGCAAAATTACTTATGAGGTGAAAGATGTATAAAAAGAAGTGCCTAATATTTTTTATATTAGGTTTATTAATATCAATAACTTGGCAATGGCAAGTTGAGGCGCAATCCCAAAAAAGAGGTAAAAGCTACCCTGAAAGAAAAATTGCTGAAAAAGCAAAAGAATCTTTTCAAGATTTATTTTCACATGACGAATTAGAAAAATTAGACCTATCTAAAAAACGTGGAGCGCATTTTTATCAACAACGTGCTTTTCCTTTTAATTCCATTCCTTTAGAGAAACACTTAGAAGGAGTTCAAAAAATAGAGGCTGATAAGGTTAAATATCCAGCCAAATTTGCCTCAAATATAACAGAACCACTAAAAGCTATTGGGCCAGCACCAATTATTAATGGTCAAACAGAGGGCAATGTTAGAGGAAATGTAACTGGAAGAGTAACAAGTTTAGCTATAGATCCTCGCAATACTAATACAATTTACTTGGGTGGAGCGCAAGGGGGTGTTTGGCGTACAACTAATGCTGGACAGAGTTGGACACCTTTAACTGACAATGCTCCAACGCAAGCAGTAGGTGCAATTGCTATTGACCCATCTGATTCTAATATTATTTATGCAGGCACGGGAGAGGGAAATCTTTCAGGGGATACATTTTTTGGTATGGGTATCCTAAAATCTACTGATGGTGGTAGTACTTGGCGACAATTTGCTGCTAATACTTTTGCAGGCTGTGGTTTTAATAAAATTGTTATAGACCCTAGAAATACAAATGTTCTTTATGTTTCAAGCACAGTTGGCTTTGCTGGTATAGGATCTAGCACTAACCCACAAATTGCCGTTAATGGGATTTATAAATCTATAGATGGTGGACAAACCTTTAATCCTAGCTTAAATATAACTACTAGCCGTTCTATTGGTGCTTTTGGTTATGATATAGAGATGGATCCCAATAATAGTAATATTATTTACGCTACTTTAGAGGGTGAAGGAGTTTTTAAGACCACAAATGCTGGAACTAGCTGGACTAAATTGTCTGGTGGACTTCCAACTAGAGATTTTGGACGGCCAGATGTTGCTGTAGCTCGATCAAATAATAATATTGTCTATGCTTCTTTTGAAAGCTTAATTACAGGAGATATTTTAGATATTTATAGGTCTGATAATGGTGGAAATACTTGGGCTAAAGTAGGTAAACCACAAGGTGATTTTACTTGTCAATGTAGCTATGATCAGGTTTTAGAAGTTGATCCAAGCAATCCTGACAATGTTTATTTTGGTGGTGTAGGAATTTATCGTAGTACTAATGGAGGGCAAAATTGGGTTGATATTAGCAGAAATACACACGTAGACTTCCATGCAATAATTTTTACCCCTGGAAATCCAAGACGGATGTTTGTAGGTAGTGATGGAGGTATTTGGACAACCTCAGATGGTGGAAATACTTTTACTAACATTAATGGGAACTTAAGTTTAACTCAATTTCAAAGTGTTTCTATTCATCCAACAAACCCAACTATTACTATTGGAGGAACACAAGATAACGGTACAAATCTATTTAGCGGGACAGCCGAATGGCAACACTCTGATGATGGGGATGGAGGGTTTGCCAGAATTGACCAGTTTAACCCTGGTACTATGTATCATACTTACTTTAATGTACGAGGCTTTATTGGCCCAGCCCGATCGGATTCTGGCGGTGTTTTAGGTTCCTGGCGAGTTGTTCGTAGCGGAATTAACCAAACTGATGATGTATTGTTTTACGCGCCTTTTGAGCTAGATACTAATAAACCAGATACTCTTTATTTTGGAACATTTAGACTTTATCGCACGACTAATAAAGGTGAAAGTTGGTCTTCAATAAGTGGGCGTTTAACTAGACAAACTAACAGAGCTATTTCAGCTATTGGTATTGCTAAAGGCGCACCAGTAATCTATACAGGTTCATCAGATGGGGCAGTCTTTACCAGCAAAGATGATGGAGCTACTTTCCAAGATGTTACTGAAAACTTACCACAAAGATATATTAGTGATGTAGCTCCAGATCCAAAAGATGCAAACACGGTTTATGTGTCTTTATCAGGTTTTCGCACAGGACATGTTTTTAAGAGTACAAAGGGCGGGGGTAGTTGGCAGGATATTAGCGCAAATTTACCAGATGTTCCAGCTAATGCTTTAGCAATTAACCCTAATGATTCTAATAATATTTTTGTTGGCACTGACCTTGGTTTATTTGAAACGGTAGATAGTGGTAAAAGTTGGCGGCTTGTTCCTGGCATGCCAATGGTTGCAGTTTTTGATATTGATGTAAATGGAAAACTAGGAATTTTACGTCTAGCAACTCATGGACGTGGAATGTATGAAACAAAACTTAATGTTGCACCTCCTCCACAAGCACAAGACTTTACTCTAGCTATTAGCCCTGCAAATCAAAGTGTAACGGCTGGAAGCAATGCTACTTTTACAATTAATAGCCAAGGCGTTGGAGGATTTAATCAATCAATTGCTTTAGCTGCTACTACTAATCAAACAACCGTTCAAACAAGTTTAGCTGCTGGTAGTATTTTGCCAGGCGGCAACACTACTTTAACTGTAAATACTACATCTAACACTGTGGCGGGAGATATAACAATTACTATTACTGGGACATCAGGGCAAATTGTTAAAACTCAAACAGCCGTTTTAAAAGTTAATAGAGCCAATCAAGTTCCAACAATTATGTCTATTGCCAATCAAACAGTTCAAGCAGGTAATACACAAACGGTTAGTGTTTCTGCTAGTGATCCTGATGGTAATACAGGCTTAAGATTAAGTATTGGTTCAACTTTAAGGTTTGTTAGCTTACAAGATAATGGTAATGGAAGCGGAACAATACTAATTGCTCCTAAAGTAACAGATACTCAAGGTGGGACAGTAGTAGTAGTAGTAACTGATAGTGCTGGATTAACTGAACAAACTAGTTTTGACGTGATTATAGATCCTGCAACAGCAATTAATAATGTAGCATTTGTTAAGCCAAATCTAACAATAACAGGTAAAGGATTTGGTTCAGGTGGAGCAAGAGTTACGGTTAATGGACAAGATATTAGCTCAAGAATTACTCAGCAAACTGAGAGTTCAATTAGCTTAAAAGGTAATAAGAAAAAACTAAGTCTTGTCAAAGGTGCTAACCGAGTAGTTGTTATTAATAGCAACACTGCAAGTGCAAGCTTTACCTTTAATTTTTAAGAAAATATCGAAACTTTAATAGAAATGGGTGTTAGTTATTAGCACCTATTTCTAAAACTTAAATACCAGTGCTATTTTGGTGCTAGGTACATAGTTAATTATAAATAGTTGTACTCTAACTGTTTAAAATCAACTATAAACAGTTAGGAATACAACATGAAAATACTGCTTTATAACCCTGATAATGGCGTAACACGTAATTTTATGCCTCACCTATGGATGTTTCTTCTACAATCACTTACCCCCCCAGAACATGAAGTTATATTAGTAGATGGTAATACTCATGCAATGAATGAAGAAGAATTAGTAAGATTTGTTCGTGAAAAAGGAATTGACCTTGTTGGAATAGGTGCAATGACTAGAATGATTGCTAAAGCTTATCGTATGGCTGATGCACTTCGTGCTGCAAACATACTTGTAGTTATGGGAGGGCCACACGTTAGCGAAGTGCCAGATGAAGCTCTAGGAAGAAATGGTGGAGTGCGTCATGCTGATGCAGTTGCTCTTGGTGAAGCCGATGAAACTTGGCCGATTATTCTTAGAGATGTTGCTAATGGACAACTTAAGGATATTTACCAGCCAGAAATAGATATAAAAGGCAAAGATAAAAAGCCAAGTCTCCAACCTTATCCAATTATTCCTTGGGACACATTAGACTTAAAACAATTTAACCTTGTCCCTAAGTTTTTCCGACCGTTATTAAAACGTTTAGGCACTGGATGGGGAAATTTTCATGTTGTACCAATTGAAACAGGACGAGGTTGTCCTTATGGTTGTGAGTTTTGCACTGTAACAGGGTTTTTTGGTGATTCTATCCGTTTTCGTACTAATGAAAGTGTTGTTGAAGAACTTTTAATGCTTAAAAGGCGTGCAAGGAAAGAAAAAGGACAAATTGCTGTCTTTTTTATTGATGATAATTTAGCGATTAATGTCAAACGTACTAAATCTTTACTAAGAGATATTATTAGTGCTAATGCACAGCTTCCTTGGGTAGCTCAAATTAGTGCTAATTTATTACGTGATGAAGAATTAGTAGATCTTATTGCTGAGTCTGGTGGTAAATGGATTTTTATTGGTATGGAATCAATAGATCCAATTAATATGAAAGATGTTAATAAAGGATTTAGTAAACCTGATGAATATTCTACTGTGCTTAATAGATTAGCTGAGCGGAATGTTTATGCAATTACTTCTTTTATTTTTGGTATGGATAATGACACTTTGGGCGTGGCTGAACGTACGCTGGAGCAAATTGGCTCTTGGCCGCCGGGGTTGCCTGTTTTTGGACAACTTACCCCATTTCCCGCTACTCCACTTTATGAAAGACTAGCAAAGGCAGGTCGGCTAGCGCGTCCTAAACATTGGATGGATTTTGCACCTTTTGAAATGGCACACACCCCGCTAAAAATGACAATTGCCGAAGCTAGGCAAGAAGTTAATCAAGCCTGGCAAGAATCTTATAGTCCAGAACGTAACGCGGCAGCAATTGAGTCTATAGGCCATAAACCTATTGAATACCGTATTAGCCATTTTATTGCACGGCTTTTTTTTAGAGGTATTTATTTTCCACAAATGACTAAAAAAGCTTGGCTAAAACTAATCTTCCAAAATAGACAAATAATTTATGGTTTTATAAAAGAAGCTTTAGCCATATGGAAAAACTCTAGAAAAAAGGAATAAGCAATAATACAAAATAGCAAAATTCTAGATTAACTACAGCATAACTTAAGTAAAAGCATAACTTAAATACAATAACTATAGACAATGCTTACAGTTTTAGCCTTAGGCATTGTCTATAGTTATTTCGCCATCTTAGGGTTTAAGATCAAAATACTTTTTTATGTTATGCTGTAATAAGCACTTTATTGTGAAGTAATAAAATATTGGCTAATCGCGCCTTTTTCTTTTAACTGAGTGGCAACTTTTTTTGCTTCGTCTGGGTTTTGAAACTGTCCTGTTCTGATACGAAAAACAGATTTACCTGCTACTACACCTTCAGCTACATACCAGGTTAAACCACTGCTACGTAAGCGGTTACACATTGCTTCAGCTTCTACTCGATTAGATAGTGAGCTAACTTGAATAGTATATTTACCTTTTCCTTGACTTACAGTTTTTATTTCATCATTAACAGCTTTTATATTTTTACTTTCTAGCTCTAAATTACTTTGATTTGTTTTTGTTAAAGCAGAATTAAGAGGTCGTTCACTTGTTACGTCTGATAAGTTGATTTTAGTTGGAGTCTCTATAATCTTTTTTGATGGTTTTGAAGCTTTTGAAACTATTGGAAGTTCTTCACTATCAACCTTAGGCAAGATTATGGTATTTGTTTGATTATTTGATATATTGCTTGCTTGTAGAGATGTTTTATCAATACTTGGAACAGAAGCCTTTCTATCATAATTAGTAAATTCTAAAGCCTTTCTAGAATTTGTATTTAAGGAATTGATTTGGCTTAAGGATTTATCCGCGTTTTTTTCATCTCCTAAAGCAGAGAAAGTTTTAGCAATTAAGGATAAAGAAGTTAGTTGCTCTTCTACCTCATCTAGTTTTTGCCAAATAGCTAAAGCCTGCTTAAATGTATCTAAGGCATTTTGCTTCAGGATATAGTTATAATAAGTTGTATAAATAAAATTTTGGAAGTTTTGTTCTTGGCTTTGTATCATATAAAGATAGCCAATATTATTAAAAGTCATTGCTTCACCGCGTAAATCAGCAAGTTCCTGTTTCTTTTTCAATGCTTGTTGAAATTGATTTAACGCTTCATTATAGTTTTTTAATAACATATAGCTTCTACCTAAGTTATTTAGCGTAGATGCTTCCCCATTGCTATCACCAATAGACTTAAATATAGCTAGGGCCTCATTATTGTAATCTATTGAAGATGAATAATCTTGTTTAAGATTATAAATATTACCTAAATGGGTAAGCGTAATTGCTTCACCTCGTTTATCCCCAAAAGAGCGTTTTAAGAGTCTAGCTTGTTGGTAATAAATTAGAGCTTGGTCAAATTCTTCTAAATCAGAAGATACTTTTCCTAGTCCATTTAAGGTAAAAGCTTGCCATTGAGGATCATTTAGCTTTGTTGCAACTTGTTGGGCTTTTAAGTAAAAGTAAAGAGCGCGACGATTATCTTGCACTGCGCTAGATACAGTACCTAAACTATTTAAGGTAGCAACTTCCCAAAGAGGATTATTAAGAGACTGCCAGATTTTTAAGGAGCGTTCTAAATATTGTAAACTTTCTGCATATTGTTTATTAGTGTAGTAAACTGAACCAATAGCATTAAGAGTAGCTGCTTCACCTTCTTGATCGTTAATTTGTTGCCAGACAGGGAGTATTTTATTGTAGATTGCAAATGCTTTTTCTAATGATTCGTTTGTATTTTGTGATCTAAGTTGCTCTGCCTCATCATAAAGAGCCTGGCTAGCTATTCTTTGTTTATCGGTTTGTGTAGCAATTCTTAATTCTTTGATTTTTACTCCATAAGATCCAGCATGAGTGGGGTCTTTAATGCTAATTTCTAGGCGATAACTACCAGTAATTTCCATCAATAAATAAATTCCAAGTTCAGGATCTTGAGGACGATCACTACTAGTAATTTCAAGTAGCTTTTTCTCATTTGGGTCAAAGACTTTTACAACAAGATCAGTATCTTTTTTAATAACAGCTAGGTTTAAGTATTGATCTTGTTTAAGATAAAGTTGGTATTTATGTGTTTGGTCTGCAAGCAGTTGTCTTTCTGTATAGCTATTTTTCTCTGATAAAAAAAAGCTTTCTGTAACTCTTCTTTTTCTGGAATTATTATTTTCTTGAGCTAGACCAGGAGAAATTAAGCTTAGACAGAGCAGGAAAGTGAAACAAATTTTTTTATTTAATCCCAAGCTTTTTAACATGACTTGTATTTCCTTAAGAATTGTTAAACAAAAAGGCGGTAAGCAAATAATAGCATAAGCTTTTTGATAACAGAATTCTTGATTTAAGTTTCTTTAGCTTTTTTGCTAGTTACTATCTGTAGTAGAATCCGTTGCTTACAAAGTTAAAGTTTAACTTTTTCTTTAATGTTTAGCTAGTTAACCAAATAAGTGGTTTTAAGAGAGGAATTAAAGCCTTAATGTATCAAGAGCCGTTTGATCGCCTATTGGATTATTGCCGCAAAGAAAATTGGCAAGGCTATGATCCATATGATGGGTTAAATAGCTCGCTTTACCCTCTAATGCCTAACTCTAAGTTTTTGCGTATTGCTTGGATTCAACTATTAAAACGCTCACCAATAAATTTTAGAAAGCTTGTTGGAGTAGAAAAAGGAGAAAATCCTAAAGGACTAGCTCTTTTTATTCGTGCTTTACTTTCTGCTTATCAAGTCACCAAAAGAGAACAATACCAACGAGATGCAGAAGAATTGCTAGAGCGTCTTTGGTCGCTACGTTCACCAGGGTATGAAGATAGAATGTGTTGGGGCTATAATTTTGATTGGCAATCAAGAGCTTTTTTTGTTCCTAAAAATACCCCTTCAATTGTTTGCACAACTTTTGTAGCACAAGCCTGGCTAGACCATTACCAAATTTTTCAAGATCCCACATCATTAGAAACCGCTCGTGCTGCTTGCGAATTTTTGCTAAAAGATTTACACCGTAGCCAGGAAAACAATAGTTTTTGCTTTAGTTATACTCCTTTAGATAAAAGCCAAGTTCATAACGCTAATCTACTTGGAGCAGAATTACTTGCTAGAACGGCTAAATTTACTCATGAAGTAGAACTAGTTGAAACAGCTATTAATTCAGCACGCTTTAGTGTTGAAAGACAAAATAGCGATGGATCTTGGCCTTATGGTACGGCTAGCAACCAAAGCTGGATTGATAGCTTTCATACAGGTTTTAACTTAGTCTCTTTAGATATGGTAATAAAAGAAGGTTCAGTAAAAGAGTGGCAAGATGTGTTAGCTAAAGGATTAAATTTTTATTTAGAAAACTTTTTTTTAGCTGATGGCACGCCTAAGTATTATCATAACAACACTTATCCTATAGATATACACTCAGCCGCCCAATCAGTAGTTACTTTTGTTTACCTAGATAGTTTAATTGATAAAGCTAGAATACATATTGATCAGGTACTGAAATGGACATTAAAAAATATGGTAAGTCAAGAAGGGTATTTTTATTTTCAACGTTCTAAATTCTTTGCTAATAAGGTTTCTTATATGCGTTGGTCACAAGCTTGGATGGCTTATGCAATGGCCTTAGCAACCTATGGAGCAGTTAAATAATCAACAAATAGATTTAGCTTGTGAACCCTGCATCGGAATAGAGGGTTTTATATAGTGATAGTTTTGTGTAAATTAATAGTTTTGAAAAATCTAAATTTCTAAACCAAGCAATAAACTTTATGCAGAATTCTGAAAGTGTAATTAAACTTACTCATCCAACAGATTTATTAGCTCTAACTCGACACTTAAAGTATGAAGCGTATCTTTTACCTCTATTTACTGCTTTTATTATCCTAGCTGATATTTCAATTGCAATTGGAAGTTTTGTTTTAGCTTATTGGTGGCGACAAGGGGATGCTGCTTTTTTTAGACCTCAAGGCGCGTTTTTACCAGTTGATATTACTTGGAATTTTCGGCCCTACTTTAGTTTATTAACCTTTGTTCCTTTGGTAAGAATTTGGACGCTCAGGCATTATGACCTTTATCGATTAAAAGGCGAATTTTCCCTGCTTCAAGATTGGCAAAGTTTATTTAAGGCCACTTTAGTTGGCTCTTTAGTTATTAGCTCTATAGCTTTTCTTTATCGTGGTGGTGTTGAATATCGGGACTTTTCCTATTCAAGGCTTGTTTTTATCTATGATTTGCTCTTTTCTTTTGCTGCTTATACCCTTTTACGGCTTGCTGTACGCTTTTGCCAAACTTTATACCGTCAAAACTCTGGTAATTTAATTCCTGCTTTAGTTGTTGGTTGTGGACATAATGCAGAGGTTTGCATTAGTGAAATTGCTGAAAAACCACGCTTAGGTTATCGTGTAGTAGGTGTTTTAAGTGTTGAGAATGATCAAAATAGCTTTGTTGCAGGTCTTCCAGTCTTAGGGAGTTTTTCAGACCTACCAAGCCTAGTCCGACAATATGGAATTAAAGAAGTTTTAATTACAGATGATCGAATTAGTCCACAAACAATTTTTGAGTCAATAATGAATTGTGGACGTAAACACGCTGTTGAATTTAGAGTTTTTCCTAATTTATTTAATTGTTTACCTCGTAAAACGGAAATTGATCAAATTGGCTCATTGCCAATGATCAAGCTTTTTGCTGAACCTCTACAAGGGCCAAATCGCCTATTAAAAAGAGGGATGGACATTGCTTTTTCTTTAACAGGACTAATTTTAAGTTTTCCTTTGTGGCTATTAATTATTATTGCAATAAAGCTAAATTCTCGTGGGCCAGCTATTTATCAACAAGAACGGGTTGGAATGGATGGACGGGTTTTTCGCATGTATAAGTTTAGATCAATGTATGTGGATACAGTTGATTTGGAACATCGGGAATTAATGCGTCAAAACATTAATAATGGAGAAAGGGCCAATCAAGGTGATGGAGAAATCCCTATATATGGAAAATTAAAAGATGACAATCGTGTTACTAAAGTAGGTGCAATTATTCGTCGTTATAGCTTGGATGAACTGCCACAACTTCTTAATGTTATATTAGGAGAAATGAGCTTAGTTGGCCCAAGACCACCTATTCCTTATGAGGTCGAATGTTATCACGATTGGCACCGCGCCCGTTTTCATGTTAAACCCGGTCTAACAGGTCTTTGGCAAGTTTCTGGACGCAACCGCTTAAATTTTGAACAAATGGTTAGACTTGATATTTATTATATTGAAAATTGGTCTTTTTGGTTGGATCTAAAGATCTTATTAAAAACCATCCCTGTTGCTTTACGTGGTGATAATGCTTACTAATGACCTACTTTTGCAACTTAATCAAACCTTAAGTAAAGATAAAACAGCTATTTTACTAACTATAATATCAATAGATTCTCTTCCTTCTAATTCCAATATTTCTATTGCTAATAAAAGATTGCTGTTAAACGATGGAAAAACAATAGGTAGTTTGGGAGATTCTAGCTTAGACTTAGCTATTGAAAAAGAAATACAACTTTATGGTAATAACTCTAGTATTAATACAATAACTCTTTGGACGGATAAGCTACAAAATATTGATAATGCTGATTTTGTAAGTAATGTTAAGTTAAATAAATCTGCAAAAGTACGTATTTTAATTGAATTTCTACGTCCACAACCTTCTTTATTGATTTGTGGAGCAGGACATATTGCACGAGCTTTAACACAACTAGCAACTGTCCTAGGATTTCGTGTTACTGTAATTGATGATAGAGTAGAATTTGCTCACCGAGATTATTTCCCTGATCCAAACGTTGAACTAAAAGCCGAAGGTTTTGAGCAAGCAATTAAATCTATTGATATAAATAGCAATATGTCAGTTGTAATTGTTACTAGGGGACATAAACATGATGAAGATTGTTTAAGGCTATTATTAAATTTACCTATTCAATATTTAGGAATGATTGGTAGTCGTCGCCGAGTAACTGTAGTAAAAGAGAAACTAAAAGAAGAAGGTTTTTGTGCTGATCAGTTAGCAAAACTTTATGCCCCAATTGGGCTAGACATTGGTGCTAAAACTCCAGAGGAACTTGCTTTAACTATTCTAGCTGAAATAGTTTTAGTACGTAATCGAGGCTTAGAAGCAATAACTTGTCATCCACTTAGTCGGTTAACCAGGATTAATTAACTAATTAGCTCTTGACGAAATCCAAGTATAGATTTATAAGCTTTGAAAACAAGTTTTAGATAAAGTAAAGGAGTTGCTATTTTGAGAAAAGAAGTCCATTGGTGGTATAGTCCAAATCTTGGCCGAGAAATGCCTGTTGGTGTCTATGGACACTTTGGCATGCCCTTACTTATGTTTCCTACCGCTGCCGCTGATTTTGAAGAATATGAACGATTTTTAGTGATAGATGTTATTGCTCCTTATATTAATAGCGGCAAAGTAAAAATTTTTAGTATCAATAGTATTAATAGAGAAAGTTGGCTAAATGATCATGTTCATCCGGCTGAAGCAGCACGCCGCACAGTACAATATGACAAGTATATTTCTGAGGAAGTAGTCCCTTTTATTTACCAAAATTGTAATACTCCTAATATTGGAGTTGCTGCTACAGGAGCAAGTTTTGGAGCTTTTCATGCTGCAAACATTGTATTTAAGCATCCAGATCAATTTAAGACATTAATTGCAATGAGTGGCTTTTATGATCTAAGTAATTATTTTCAAGGCTACTACGACTCTAATTGCTATTTTAATAATCCGGCTGATTATTTACCTCGCTTGACGGATTCTTATTATTTGGATCGTCTTAGAAATGATGTCAGACTTTATTTTGTTACTGGACAAGGGCCTTATGAAGCTCCTGAAGCCTCTCGCAAAATCTCTCGAATACTAGATCAAAAAGCTATCCCGCATGTTTTAGATATTTGGGGTTATGATATGGAACATGATTGGCCTACCTGGAGACAAATGTTAAAATATTATATTCCTAAATTATTTTAAGCTAACTTTAAGTAAATAAATATTTTAGCAAAAAAGGCTAGATCTCTAGCCTTTTTTCTTATCTATTTTAGAAAAAATTATTTGCCTGACTAGACAAATAATTTTATTAATTAAGTTGCTTATTATATTGAATTAGGTGATACCCCTATTTTATTCATTTTACAGATTTTAGGTAATCGTCCGAGTTTACGACTTTTTTCAATGTTGTTATTATTGGCAACTTAAGTTTGTTAAAAACAATCCTAGCTAAAAGAATTATTCTTTATCTTTGAACCTCAATTATAAATTCACAAAGCTTTAACAATAACTTAAAAAAGTTATTAGCTCTGACGGTTATTTCTATACTAGAAACTTACTTGTCTTAGTATTTGCTTAGTTTACTTATTGTTAAGTAAATATTATTAATCTTATGCCTAGATCGTCAAAGAGCTTTATACTAGTATAGTAGGCAAAAATATTGAGTAGAGGTGAAATGGGAAATTACAAAGAAACATCTAAAGACAAACTTCGAGTTCTAGTAATAAAAGAGCAACTTAACCAAGCAAGTTATGACAATTTACTAGAAGATGAAGGGCGTTTTGATATTGTAGGTGAAGCTAATGATTTAACTACAGCAATGGAGTTAGTTAATGAGAAGGTTCCAGATATAGTATTGATGGAGTGTTTAGATACAACATCAAAAGATATTGAAACAATCAAAAAGCTTAAAGAACATAGTCCAGATTTTAGTGTTGTCATACTTTCTTACCAAACAGATGATAAGTTTATGTCTGAAGCAATACATGCAGGTGCTTCAGGATATATAATTAAAACTAATGTTGGTAATGAATTAGCAGAAGCAATTTCTAAAATACAACATGGTCAAATCTACTTAAGCCCTCTTAGCCCAAAAGCTGTAGTAAAAGAGTTTATGCCCAGGGGAAGACGTTCTGAATCAGAATCACTTACTAATCGTCAAAGAGAAATTCTTAAATGCCTAGTTATAGGGCTAACTAATAAGCAAATTGCATTAAGATTTAATCTTAGTGTAAAAACTATTGATGCTCATCGTGCCAACATAATGACCAAGCTAAATATTCATGATTTACCAGGGTTAGTTAAATATGCACTTCGTAGTGGAATAATTGCTTTAGAAGAATAGCAAAAATAAAAAAGGGTAGAATTTCTACCCTTTTTTATTTAGCTTATAAAACTTAAGTTGCTACTTTTGATTTTCGCTATTTTGTGTAAAATAACCCTCACGAGCGCGAATACTTAAGGCTGGCATACCTTTTGGAGCTTTAACCTTAACCTGTAATTTATGCCAACGTTTATCAGCTTTCGTTCCAGTAGGCTCATAACCAATACTATATTGGTGTCTTAACTCTAAACCAATACGAGTAATAACTTCTGTTAATTCAGCTTCATTATTTGGGAAAAATGCTCTCCCGCCTGTTAGACGAGTCAACTCTTCTAAAATTACCTGTCCTTCAACGTCTAGTTCTCGACCAGAAAAAACATTAGTAATTCCAATAGAATAAAGTTGTACGTCAGCTTCTTTAAGCAATTGTCTTAGCTCTTTTAATGAATAACGGCTATTATTGTCTTGACCATCACTAATTAAGAGAAGAGCTTTTCTTGAATAACGCCCTGTTCTTACTTTTTCAACTCCAATATAAGTAGCATCATAAAGGGCAGTTTGACCTTTTGGTTCTACTAAGGAAAGTGATCCCATTACATTTCGAGAATCTGTAGTAAAATCATGTAGTAATTTTGCATTATTATTAAACGTTACTAAAAAATACTCGTCCAGTTGATGGCTAGCGTCACAAAAACGATTTAATGCTTCAAAAGATCTAACTAAACGACCTTTCATACTGCCAGAAATATCAAAAATGATCCCAACACTCATAGGAGCATCTTCATCATTAAAAAACTCTATTTTTTGCGGTACTTTGTCATCGTAAATTTCAAAGTGTTCTTTGGAAAGGCCCGTAACATAACGACCATAAGGATCCGTTACAGTCACACTAAAAGTAACTAAATTAGTGCTAGTTTTAATTACAGGCATGGAATCTTTTTCGGCTTGAGGATTATTTGATTGGTTTGTGGGAGTGTCTTTTTGTTCTTTATTTTGCTCTTTATTTTGTTCTTGAACTTCTTGAGCAAATAATGTTGGTAAAGCTAATAAAAGGACTAAAGAAGAAATTACTGACCAGATAGCAAATCTTTTTAAGTTAAGTTTATGCGTCTTCATAAGAAACTCCACTTAGTGAAACGAAGAACACTATTATAATAATAATTATTTTAAAAGTTTGCGCTTGAAAGGCGCGTTAAATTGTAGATGTTTTTATAGTCCAAAAAGCACCCTCATTTTATCACAAAATTCTGATGTAGCAATAAGACAGCTAAATAAATTTACGACAAGCTAAGAATATATATCTAGGCAACGTACATAGTGATTTATCATAGGTATTTAAGTAAAGAATTCTAGATAAGTTTTTATTAGATAAATTAGCTGTTTTGGTGTAAAAATCCTTTATACCATTTAATGCAAAAATCTTTTATCATTTCTTTTATAGTTTATTATAATTGATATTATATATATTTTATATATTATTATCTTTATTTACATTATATACTAATTTTTTATCTTTTTATCACTAATAATAGATAACATAAAACTAGACTTATAATATTTAGCTAATTTTAGTTTGTTACCTCACTGGGTAATATGCTATAAAATTGCCTACCTTTCATTTTCCATCAAAAAGGAACAATATTACATGAGTGTTGGTAAAAACATTACTCGTACAGAGGGGCGAAGTAAAGTAAATGGTAGTGCAAAATATATTGACGATTATCACTATCCAAATATGTGGTATGGTAAAACTGTCCGTTCCACTATGGCACATGCAAAGATTTTATCAATTAACTACTCACCAAATTTTGATTGGTCACAAGTTGTTGTAGTTGACTATCAGGATATACCTGTACGTAATATCGTTGCGATGATTTTTGATGATCAACCACTTTTAGTTGAGTCAGTAGTTAAACACGTAGCAGAACCTATAGTTTTAGTTGCTGCTCCTAGCAAAGAATTAGCTCAAAAAGCAGTTGATCATATAGAAGTTGTTTATGAAGATTTACCAGCCGTGTTAACCATTGAAGAAGCTTTGGCGGTAAAAGAAAAAATCTTTGGCGATGATAATATTTTTAAGCAATATACAATCACTCGTGGAAGTGTGACGGATGCTTTTCAATCTGCTGAAATAATTGTTGAAGGAACTTATAAAGTAGGCCATCAAGAACAGCTTTATATTGAAACTAATGGAGTTATTGCAACAGCAGAAAAAGATGGAAGTTTTGTAATTCAAGGCTCAATGCAATGTCCTTATTATGTTCATCGTGCAATAAAAGAAATTTTTGGCCTTTCAGATGAACAAGTTATAGTAATACAAACGGTTACAGGTGGTGGTTTTGGAGGAAAAGAAGATTTTCCATCTGTTGTAGCAGGTCATGCAGCCCTTTTATCTCGTAAATGTGGAAGACCTGTAAAAATTGTTTATGAACGTGGTGAAGATTTTGTATCTTCAACTAAACGTCATCCTGCAATTATTCATCATCGCACAGGTTTAACTCGTGATGGCAGGCTGCTTGCATCGGAAATAGACATTACTTTTGATGGTGGAGCCTATTGCACACTTAGCCCAGTGGTTTTATCTCGTGGTGTAATTCATGCTTTAGGGCCATATAAATGTCCAAATGTAAAAATTAGCGGACGTGTAGTTGCTACCAACACTGCACCTAATGGGGCTTTTCGTGGTTTTGGCGTTCCTCAAGCTTGTTTTGGTGGCGAACTTCATATGGAAAAGATCGCCCAAACATTAAATATTTCTCCTGTCGAACTACGCCGTAAAAATATGCTAAGGGAAGGCGACACAACCACTACAGGCCAACAGCTTTCCTATAGTGTTGGTACACAAGAAGTTTTAGACACTGTGCTAGAACGCTCAGACTTTTTAACTAAATGGCAACAATATCAGCAAAAGAATACCTCGGATAATAAACGTCGTGGTGTTGGACTATCGTTTTTCTATCATGGCGGTGGTTTTACTGGTAGTGGTGAGGAAAAAATCAAAGGAAAAGCTGCTGTCCAACTGACCGTAGATGGACAAGTTTGTATTTTAACAGCCTCTACTGAAATTGGTCAGGGGACAAAAACCATTTTTCGTCAAATTGTTGCTACTGAATTAGGAGTAGACACAGATTTAGTAACTTTTGGGGAAACAGACACATCCAAAGTCCCTGATAGCGGGCCAACAGTTGCTTCTCGTACCTGCATGGTAGTTGGCAAAGTCGTTCAAATGGCAGCCGCTAACTTAAAACAAGAAATTGCTAGAAATCTATCAGCAAAACTTGGCTGTGAGCCTGGAGAAATTGAAATTTCTAATAATCAAGTTTCTTGTCCAAATTCAAATCCTATTAATTTCCAAGAATTTGCCAAAGATTTTGTTAAAGAGCATGGCGAACTTAAAACAATGGCACAATATAGTAGTCCTCCTGGCATTAAATGGGACGAACTTAATTACACAGGAGATGCTTATCCAGTATTTTCCTATGGTGCTGATGTTGTAGAAGTTGAAGTGGATTTAGACACTTATGAGGTGAAGATCTTAAAAGTCGTCACTTCATCAGACATAGGTAAAGCAATTAATCCAGCTATGGCAGAAGGCCAAATTGAAGGCGGAACTGTCCAAGCTCTAGGTTATGGATTATGTGAAGAAGTAGTTTGGAAAGATGGCAAAATGATTAACAATCGCTTTACTAATTACATTATCCCTACCGCACTAGATATTCCAGAAATGGAAACTATTTTAGTAGAAAAACCTTATCCTTACGGGCCATTTGGAGCAAAAGGACTTGGTGAACTACCAATGGATGGCGGCGCACCAGCTTTAGTAGCTGCAATTTCTAATGCTACAGGTGCATTTGTGACAGAAATTCCTGCTACACCAGAGCGCATTTTAGCTGTCTTAGAAGCAAAACAATAGAAAGATAAAAGGTTGGAGACTAGATAAATGAATATAAAATTTACAGTTAATAATAAAAACTATGAGCTAGAAGTTTCTCCAATGAAACGCTTGCTAGATGTTTTGCGGGAAGATGTGGGGTTAACAGGCACTAAAGAAGGCTGTGGTGAAGGCGAATGTGGCGCGTGTTCAGTTTTTATTGATGGAACTGTGGTTAATTCTTGTTTAGTTCCTGTGTGTCAAACTAATGCTTGTCAAATTACTACTGTAGAAGGCTTATCAAATGGCGAGTTAAGCAAATTACAACAAGCTTTTATTGACTATAATGCTGCTCAATGTGGGATTTGCATCCCTGGAATGTTGGTTGCAGCACAAGCACTACTTGATAAAAACGCTTGCCCAAGTCGTGCAGAAATCCGAACCGCTATTGCTGGAAATCTCTGCCGTTGTACTGGATATATGAAAATTGTTGATGCTATTGAAGCCGCTGCATTAGCTAAGGAGTAACATTTTTATGACTACAGTTTATAGTGTTGAACAACTTAATGAAGCTTATAAAATTTTGGCAGAGCAGCCTGTTAAAGTGCTAGCAGGTGGTACAGATTTAATGGTGGTTTATGGTAGCGGCGGCAAATTGCCTAGCAGTCTTTTGGACATTTGGCGACTAGATGAACTACGCACAATAACAGAAGAAAATGAGTGCCTAAAAATAGGTGCATTGACAACTTACACACAACTTGTTAATAATGAACAAGTTAAAAAATATGCTCCTACCCTAGTAGATGCTTCTTTAACTATTGGTGCAGTACAAATTCAAAACCGCGGGACTTTAGGCGGCAATATTGTTAATGCTTCACCTGCTGGGGATTCTTTGCCAGTGCTATCGGCTTTTAATGCAAAAATAGAAATAGGTTCAATTCGTGGTACAAGGCAAGTTGATTTTAATGACTTTTATACTGGTTATAGACAAACAGTTTTAGCTTCAGATGAACTTGTCTTAAATATTTTGCTTCCAAAACAAAAAGAACAGGAAACAGCCAAATTTTATAAAGTTGGAACTCGTGCAGCACAAGCTATTTCTAAAGTTGTAATGTCGGTTAGGGCAACTATTGAAAATAAAAAGGTTCTATCTATAGCTATTGCTTTAGGAAGCGTTGCGCCTACAGTAATTAGAGCTAGGGAAACTGAAAATTTATTAGCTGAAAAAGAAATTACTCCAAGTTTATTAGAAGAAGCCCGCCAAAAATTAAGCCAGGAAGTTAAACCTATTGATGATATTCGCTCTAATGAACATTATCGCCGAGTAATTTCTGGCAACTTAATAGCTAAATTCTTACGCGATTTTTAACCTACGCTTAATTGTTTTTCTGTAATTATTTGATGTTAATCTAAAATAAATATATTTAGCTAAGATATTTAACTAGTGGGCGAATCCATGCTAATTTGTCCATTCTAGCTAAATTTTCTTAGGAGTATAATGGCTTTATTCTCAAGTCAAAAAAGCCAAAAATTTAGGAGAAACATCATGAATAACAGAAACCCTTTAGAATCAATGATAAATCCAAAAAAAATTATCCTATTGATTACATCAGTAATAGTAATTTTAATTGCATTATCTAGTACAGTAACTTTAATTAACCCTGGATGCGTAGGAGTATTAATAAATCGTAGTGGTGGAGGGATTTCTACTAAACCGCTTGGTGTAGGGTTTCATATTAAATGGCCGATTGTTCAAGAAATAGAGGAATATCCTGTTTATATGCAAACTTTAGTATTAACAAAAGCTTCTACAGAAGGCAGCCCAAATAATGATGAAATAAATGTTAACTCAATAGAAGGCCAGCCAATTAGTTGTGATGTTTCCCTTTCTTTCGAGCTAGATGCTAGTAAAGTCCCTCAGCTTTATTCTTCATTTAGAACAGACATAAGCACTATTACACATGGCTTTGTTAAACAAACCATTAGACAATCCCTACAAGAAATTGTTGGTAAAACAGAAATCGTTAATTTTTTAGGTAAAGAAAAGGCTAAAATCGTAGCCCAAACTCAAGAAGAAATACAAAATCGTTTAGGTGGTTACGGGTTTTTAATTAAACAATTTACCTTAAATGAAGTACGTGCGCCACAATCGATAGTTACAGCGATAGAAGCTAAAAATACTATGGCACAAGAGGCTTTAAGAGCGCAAAATGAGCTACAAAAGAAAGAATTTGAAGCACAACAAAAAGTAATTGAAGCTGAAGGTGAAGCTAAATCAATTTTAGCTCGTGCAGAAGCCCAAGCTAAATCTAACCGCTTAATTGCTGAATCTATTACACCTACTTTGGTTGAATATCAAAAAATAGAGAAATGGAATGGACAACTTCCTCAAGTTGCTGGTTCAGGAGCTACTCCATTTATTAATTTGCAAAAATAATAAGCTTCTATTTCTCTTAGCAAAAAAAGCTTACAGCACTATCTGTAAGCTTTTTTAAGATAAAGAGTTAACTAAGAATAAAAATTACTAGTTATTACTATTAGCTTTATCAAATTCCTCTTGAGTTAATAATTTAATTGGTTCAAGCTTTTTAGTTGTTAGTTTGTTGTTAAGTGAGTCCAAATCCTTGCTAGTAATAGCTTCAAAATCTTTATTAGCTTTTTCTACTTCATTGATTAGACTTTGAGCGCGTTCTAGTTGAGATTTTGAAGGACGACCGCCATAACCGGAAATTGTT